>ERZ857965.134-NODE-134-length-111578-cov-11.052931_pt1 | contig 111578 bp, 114 predicted proteins | sample MGYA00519758_ERZ857965 | MGnify/ENA primary metagenome ERZ857965 (study PRJEB31778, sample SAMEA3449381) | human gut metagenome | biome: human gut; feature: human-associated habitat; material: faeces | place: United Kingdom | collected 2010/2012 ...
ATAAGAAAAATACCTGAGTTAGTGTTAGAGGAAACTGATCTTGATAAATATACAAGAGAGGAATTAACTAGAATGGTTGAGTTACATAATGAAAGGGAGGAAGGAATAAATAAAGGTTCTTATGAAAAGGCATTTGAAACTGCTAGAAATATGATTGATGATGGGTTATCTATTAGTGATATATCTAAATATACAGGTTTAAAGATTGAAGAAATAGAGAAACTAAAATAAACTGCTTGAAAAAGTGGTTTTTTTGTTATAGAACAAATTATATAAATAATATGTATATGGAGTATATGATATGAGTGTTGGTGGGGAAACAGTTTATTCTCCTTGTTTAGATTTTCCATGGTTTATTCGTGGCGGTTATGCTGATGTTAATGCAGGTATTTTTAGTACTGGTTATGTAGATCGTTTTACGGCTACCTCCTCTCGATTGATAATAACACCGTGATTATTACTATTAACTTAAGTCTTATAAGATTATAAATAGTTTTATAAGATTTTTTTTGATTTTTGTTTTGGTAATTTTTTCCAATTGTTGGTTTTGTATTGAAATGTGTAACTAATATAGTACAATGTTATTGGAGGATCTGTTATGGAAAGAGAAAAATTGTTACAGGATTTGGAGTATGAATTTATATGTAATTTTATAAGAATTCGTAAGGATAAGGGACTTTCTCAGAAGAGTCTTGCTGAAATGTCTGGGGTTGTTCGTGAACAGATTGCTAAGATTGAGAATCAACTTAATTCACCTCAGCTTAATTCTTTGATTAAGGTACTTGAACCGATTGGTTATACTGTTAAGATAGTTTCTATTGATGAGGATTAATATGGGATATATTAAGTGTGGTATTGTTGTTAGAATAGATATTGTTTCTGGTAATGGTGATTGTTTAGGTGATTTCTTTGATTTATCTCTTTATAAGAGGGTTGGTGATGGGTATTTTATTTGCGATGATATATTACAAGATAATTTGGTTAGTTATCGTGAGGAGTTTTTGAAATTTTCATTTTATCATGGAGATAGTTTTGATTCTTCGGATGCTTATTGTATTGGGACTAGTATAAATGAACTTCTTAGGAATAAAATTTATTTAATTAGGGATAATAGTTATTATTATTTTGATAATCATTTAGATTATTTGCTTGATGCTGATGTTTGTTTTTTTAAATTTAATGATACTTTGTTTAGGTTTTTTGTTATTCCTGTTTTTTGGGATGTTAATAGGGTTGATTCTGAATGTTTTGATTTTATTTCTATAACTGTAAATAATTTGACGCGTGGTGCTATGAAAAATGTTTTAAAGGATGCTAGTTGGTTTTATGTGATATGAAATTTGTGTTAAATGTGATACAATATTTTAGAGGTGTTGATATGAAAAGAGCATTAGTTTTATCAGGTGGGGGAGCCAAGGGTTCTTATCAAGTTGGTGTTTATAAAGCACTTAGGAAGCTTAGAATTAAAATTGATATTATAACTGGTACTTCGATTGGGTCGATTAATGGTGCTCTTTTTACAGCGGGGGATTATTTAAAGGCAAAGAGGTTATGGCTTACTATATCTACTAATAATTTATTTGATCAAAAGTTTGATAGTGTTAAAGATTTACAGGGTGTTGCATCGGAAATTCTTAAGAATAAGGGTTTAAAATTTGATAAGGCTGAGGGGTTTTTAAATAAAATAATTAGTGAGAGTAAAATTAGAAAATCTAGAATTGATTATGGTCTTGTCACAGTTAATCTTAAAACTATGGTTCCTAAAATGCTTACTAAGAATATGATTCCTAAAGGTAAGCTTGTTTCTTATATAATTGCATCTTCGACTTGCTTTCCTGCGGTTGAGATGAAGGAAATAGATGGTAATTATTATATAGATGGTGGTTATTATGATAATTTACCTATTAATTTGGCTGTAGATATGGGGGCAGATGAGATTATTGCTGTTGATTTGTCTGCGGTTGGGATTAAGCAGAAGGTTAAGGATAAGAATGTTAAGATTGATTATATTAAGAATAAGAGTAAACAACGTTTTACTTTAGATTTTGATACGGATACTGCTCTTAGAAATATTAGAATGGGTTATAATGATACGATGAAACATTTTGATAAACTTGATGGAGATAAATATACTTTTAAGAAAGGGCATTTATCTAAAAATTATGATGTTATTAGTGATTATTATATAAAACTTATTAAGAAAATATTACTTTCTGATAGTAAGAAGGTTAAGATTACAGAGATTTTGACTAATAAGAGGTATCAAAATATATTTTTAAATATAAAACAGGGTAAGAGTATTGAAACTGAGGTTAATAAATCTTTGGAGTATCTAGGGTCTTTGTTTGATATTGATATTGATAATATTTATAGTATTAGGAAGTTTAATAATTTGTTAATTAGAGAGGCTAAGTCTTTGAATTATATTAAACTTGATAAGAAATTAAAGGGTAAGATGCTTGTTGGTTATATTTATAATCAATATATGGATTCTGATGATAAGGAAAGGGTTTATAAAAGATTATTTAATATTGCTCTTGTTTTTCAAAAAGATTTTTTAGCTGCTCTTTATTTAATTGCTATTTCTAGTAAGTATCCTATAACTCTTAAGAGTGATAAATTTTTTGATGAGATTTTGAGTACTATAAAAAAATAGAAAATAATTGTAAAGTAATGTCTAATTTTAGGTCATTACTTGTAAAGTAATGTAATATGTTATATTCTAAGTATGGGAGTGTGATACATAATGATATATCCATCAATTGATAAGTTGCTATTGCATGTTGATTCTAAGTATCGTTTGGTACATGTAGCAGCACAGAGAAGTAATGAAATTAGTGAGACTGGTCATTTGCAAATGCCAGAGGAGGATTATGTTTCTAGTAAGAACATAGGTAGAGCTCTTGAAGAAGTAGAAAAGGATCTAATTATTATTAAGACTAATTAGTTCTTTTTATTTAAAATTTGTTACAAACAAATGTTTGTTTTGGAGGTAGGAATGAATATTACAAGATATAAGTTTTTAGGAAATGGTAGATATGAAGTGGTTATTGATAATGATAGGTACATAATATATGAGGATATTATTTTAAAGTATAATATTTTGGGTAAGGGTAATATAAGTGTTTCAGAGCTTAATACTTATTTAAAGGATAATGTTTTCTATGAGGCTTATTATAAAGCTGTTAAATATATAAATGTTAAGCTCAGGACTTCTAAGGAAATTTTTGATTATTTGGTTAAGGCTGGATATGATGTTTCTTTTGTACCTAAGGTTGTAGATAAGATAATTAAAGATGGTTATATTAATGAAGATGTTTATACAGAGTGTTATATAAATGATCAGATTAATTTGAAGGTTGTGGGGCCTTTAAGGATTGAAAAGGATTTGCTTGGTTTGGGTATTAGTAAGTCTGTTATTTCTAAGCATATTGGTAATTATTCTAAGGAGATGCAAGTTTCTAAGATTAAGAAGTTTATTGCTAAGGAGATTAAGTTAAATAGTAATAAATCGTCTTATGTTCTTAAAAATAAGATATTAATTAGTTTGGTTAATAAGGGATTTTATAAAGATGATATTGTTAGGTGTTTAGATAATGTTGTTATTGATGATTCTTTGATGTATGAAAAGGAATATAAGAAGATTTATGATAAACTTTCTAAAAAGTATAGTGGTAAGGAACTAGAGTATAAAGTTAAACAAAAGATGTATCAGAAGGGTTTTAGGGTTTAAATTATTTATTTTTTTGTATTTTTGTTATTTTTTATATTGTTTTTCTTAGATTTTATAGACAAAGTTATATTTTTATGTTATTATTAGTAACGTTAAGCGAAGCAATCCGCTGGGTTATTACTTATGATTGTGGGTAAAAAAAGGAGGAATAGAGATGAATTTAGTTGACAAAGTTGCAGCTAAACAACTAAAAAGTGATATTCCTGAATTTAGAGTTGGGGATACTGTTAGAGTAGATGTTAAGATCATCGAAGGTAAAAAAGAACGTATTCAAGCTTTTGAAGGAATAGTCACAGCGCGTAAAAATGGTGGTGTTAGTGAAACATTTACTGTTAGAAAGGTTTCTTATGGAGTTGGGGTAAACAGAGTTTTCCCTGTTCATTCTCCAAAAATAGCAAAAATTACTGTAGTTAAAAAGGGTAAAGTAAGACGTGCTAAGTTAAATTTCTTAAAGGAACGTGTTGGCGTATACAGAATTAAAGAAAGAGGAAATAAGGCATCTAAATAGCCTTATTTTTGTTAATTATGAAAAAGGAAACGATTAGGGAGCTAATAATATATGGTAGTGTTATTTTAGCAATAATTTTGATTAGAACTTTTGTAATTACTCCGGTTAGAGTAAATGGTACTAGTATGTATTCTACTTTGAAAGATGGGGAAATAATGATACTTAATAAGCTTGATTATAAGTTTAATGATATTGAAAGATTTGATATTGTAGTAGTTAAGACTGATAGTAATAAGATTATAAAAAGAGTAATTGGTCTTCCTGGTGAATCTATAAGATATGTTGATAATACTCTTTATATAAATGACAAGAAAATTGATGAGTCTTATTTAAAAGATAAGACTGATGATTTTGATCTTCAAGAACTTGGATATGATAGGATTCCTGATGATTGTTATTTTGTTCTTGGTGATAATAGGGATAATTCTAGTGATAGTAGGGTTATTGGTCCTGTTAAGAAGAGTCAAATTGAAGGTAGTGCTAGTCTTGTATTATTTCCTTTTAAAGAAGCAGGAGTTAAAAAATAAGATAGTGTTTGGTTCACTATCTTTTATTGTGTTTTTATATGAAATTTTTATATTTATTATATAATTCTAATATTAAATAATAATTATCATTACTTATTTTGTCTTTTAACATTTTTATGTATGGTAAGGGTGTTTCTAATAATTCATTATAATAAGTTTTTATGTGGTTATAAATAATATCTACTTCTTTATTAGTGGCATCATAACCATTTTTTTCTATGTAATTATAGATATCTTCTTTACTCATGTTTTTAATATAATTTTTAATTAAGTTTTTTTGCATTTTTATCACCTATAAAATTATATGTAATATTTTTTTAAAATGAAACAAAATAATAATATGAAAAGAAATAAAAATATTAGAAATAAAACTGTTTATTTGAGGCATGAATCTGGGAGGATGGCTATTATACTTACAATAGTTATTAGTTTTTTTATTGTTATTTTTTTTAGAATATTTTATCTTAATGTTTTTATGGCTAATTTTTATAATATGAAGCTTTCTAATTCTAGGGATATTTATGTTTATGGGGAGAGTACTGCAAGAGGAAGGATTCTTGATAGGAATGGTAAGGTTTTGGTAGGAAATAAGGCTGTTAAGAGTATTTATTATAAGAAGCCTAAGGGTGTTACTAGTAGTGATGAGGTTTTACTTGCTTATAGGATTTGTGATGTACTTGGTCTTAATTATAATTTACTTAATGATAGGAATCTTAAGGAGTTTTATATTTTACTTAATGAGGATAAGGTTAATTCTCTTATTACTTTTTCTGAGTATGAAGATTTAGAAAATAGGAAACTTTCTTTGGATGATATATATGAGCTTAAGATAAAGAGGATTAGTAAGTCTATGCTTAAGTCTATGAGTAAACGTGATAGAAAAGCTGCTTATATTTATTATTTGATGAATAAGGGGTATTTTTATGATGAAAAGGTTATTAAATTTAAGAATGTTTCTGATAAGGAATATGCTTATTTTTCTGAGAATAGTAAGGTTTTGAAAGGTTTTAATACTAAACTTGAATGGGAAAGGGTTTATCCTTATGGTGATACTTTGAGTGCTATTTTTGGGAGTGTTTCTAGTAAGGATTCTGGTATTCCTAAAGAGGATAAAGATTATTATTTGGAACATGGTTATTTGCTTACTGATAGGGTTGGTGTTTCTGGACTTGAAAAGGAATATGAGGAGATACTTAAAGGTGAAAAATCTATGTATAAGGTTTCTGGTGATGATTTAGTTCTTGTTAAGAAGGGAAAAAGTGGTAATGATATTGTGTTATCTATAGATATTGATTTACAAAGAGAGATAGATAAGATGCTTGCTTCTTTGATTGTTAAGGCTAAGAGTGAGGCTAATACACAGTTTTTTAATAGGAGTTATGTTGTTATTCAAGATCCTTATACTGGGGAGATACTTTCTATGTCTGGAAAAAAACTTGTTTTAAAAGATGGTAGTTATAAGACATATGATAATAGTGAAGGTGCGTTTTTATCTACTGTTACTCCTGGTTCTGTTGTTAAGGGTGCTAGTATTATGGTTGGGTATAATACTGGTGTTTTGAAGATTGGTGATTATATGGTTGATTCTTGTATTGGTCTTTATAATTTGCCTCTTAAGTGTTCTTGGAAGATGCTTGGTTATATTAATGATATAGATGCTCTTGCTTATTCTTCGAATGTTTATCAGTATAAGATTGCTATGAAAGTTGGAGGTTTTAATTATTCTTATGGTAAGAAGCTTAAAATTGATGAGAAGGCTTTTGATACGTATAGGAATATGTTTTATAGGTTTGGTTTAGGGGTTAAGACTGGTATTGATTATCCTAAGGAGGAAGATGGGTATAAGAGTAATAATAGAGCAGGAGATCTTTTGATTAATTATGCAATTGGACAATATGATACTTATACTACGTTACAACTTTCTCAGTATATTTCTACGATTGCTAATGGTGGCACTAGGTATAAAACAAGATTTTTAAAGTCTGTTCTTGATAGTGAAGGTAATGTTTTATATGATGTTAATCCTGTTGCTTTAAATACTTTAGGTGTTAAGAAAAAATATATTAAACGTGTTAGAAAGGGATTTCGTGCTGTTACTAGTTATGGTACTGGTTCTGGTTATATGGATTTTGCTCCTTCGCCTTCAGGTAAGACTGGTACTAGTGAATCTTTTATTGATTTAGATAATGATGGTGTAATTGATGCTGAGAGTATTACTAATAATTTTGTAGGGTATGCTCCTTCTTCTAAACCTGTTATGTCTATAGCGGCTTCTTTTCCTGATATTCAGAATCCTAATTCTGGTAAATATAAGAGTAATGTTAATCAAGAAGTTGTTTCTGAGGCTACTAAAATTTTCTTTGAATTATATAAAAATGATAATAAAAGTAAGAAAAGATGAAGAAATATTAAAAAAACTTTTGCTTTTTGTTAAAAATTTGATATAATACTTATGGAAATGAGGAGGGATATAAATGGCAAAGATAGGAAATAGACAATTTAAAACACTTACATGTACAGTTTGTAAAGCGTATAGCTATCGTACTGATAAGAACGTAAAAAATACTCCAGAACGTTTAGAACTAAATAAATACTGCCCTAGATGTAAAAAGCATACAACTTTTAAAGAAGAAAAATAGTAAGTAGGTGAATTTTATGATAAATGTTAATGATTTTAAGAATGGAATGACAATTAAGGTAGAAGGTAATATTTATACTATAATTGAATTTCAACATGTTAAGCCAGGAAAGGGTGCTGCTTTTGTTAGAACTAAGCTTAAGAATTTAAGAACTGGCTCTACAATTGAATATACTTTTAATTCAGGTGTTAAGTGTGAAACTGCTAGAATTGAGAGAAAACCTATGCAATTTCTTTATGAAAGTGGAGATTTGTATACTTTTATGAATATGCAAGATTATTCACAAGTTGAGCTTTCTAAAGATGTAGTTGGAGATAATGTTAAGTACTTAAAGGAAAATCAAGATTTGGATATAACTTTTTATGAAGGTGAGGTTCTAGGAATTTCACTTCCAGATAAGATTGAACTTAAAGTAACTCAAACTGAACCTGGTGTTAAGGGTAATACTACTTCAAGTGCTCAAAAGGATGCGACGCTTGAAACAGGTTATCAAATTAGAGTACCATTATTTATTAATGAAGGTGAGTCTGTGATAGTTTCTACAAAAGATGGTAAATATGTTTCAAGAGCTTAGCTCTTTTTTATTCCCTTTTTATTTAAATTTTTAGGAGGAAAAGAATATGGCTGAAAAAGATATGAATATGAGTCAAAAAAAAGTATTTAATAGGGGTGTTAGTGCAGGATACTTTAATATTGATGTAGAAGATGTGTCAGTTATGAATGTAGAAGTTAGAAATGTTTATGATTTAGGTTTGGAACATGGAAAAGAAAGACTTAAAACAAAACAAATAAAAGGGGAACTTGATGATACTTATAATGCTCAAAGAGAAGGGTATTTAGAAGTATTAAGAGCATGGGAAAATGATGGAGAAATAGTGTTTAAAGAAGGTGTTAAGACTTTGGATACTACTTCTTTAGGACATGGAGTAAGAGTACATAGATAAAGGGGTGCCTCATTTCTTAGGAAATGGGGTTTTGTTTTGAAAAAATGTTTTTTAATAATAAAAATTGTTTGGAAAAATCTTTATTTAGTGGTATTATTGTATTAGTTTATTATATCATGGAAGGAGTTTTATTTTATGAAGGGTAATCGTGCTTTTACTTTAGTTGAAATGTTAGCTGTTGTGGTTATACTTGCTATTTTAGTGGGGCTTATTGTTCCTAGTGTTTCTGGTTATATTGCAGAGGGAAAGAAAGAATATAATATATCTTTGAAGAAACAGTTGTTACTTGCTGGAAAAAATTATTATTCTAGTAATAAAGAGAAGTTACCTACTAGGGTGAGTGTTGATGTTAGCAATTTTGTTACTGCGAAGGAGCTTTCTACTTCTAAATATTTGTCTAAGGATTTAGTGGATTCTAATAAGAATAGTTGTATGGATAATAGTTATGTTGTTGCAAGGAATGATGGTACTGGTGTTAAATATTATTCTTGTTTAATTTGTGGTAGTAAGAGTTATTATTCTGGTGATGAGGAAAAGTATTGCAAGAAAATAGAACGTCCAAATATGAATGGAATTTCTTGTAGTATTGATTCTAATACTGTTAAGAATACTGGTTATTCTGTTACTGCTAATGTAAAATATACTGGTAATATTAAAGAACTTTATACTGTTGATGAACATAAAGTTAGACATACTCAAGAGCTGAGTAGAGATAGTTCTAGTACTAAGGTTAAAACTATAAATATTAGTAATTATGGTGATAATTATGTTTATGTTGGTGCTAATAATGGTAAGTTGTTGTGTGGTACTATAACTATTCCAAAACCTAGTGATTATGGTGTTATAAGTAAAGATATGTATTTGGTTGATAAGAGTCGATGTGATTCTGTTCGTGAAAATGGTATTAGTAAGGCTGATTTGAAGAGTGGAAAATATGAAAAATATACTGGGAATAATTGGACTAATAAGTGTATTTATGTTGATCTTAAGTATAAGGCTCTTAGTTTTAAGGAAAAATCTGTTAAATATAAACGAGATAATGCTAATGAAGATAAGCCTGTAACGATAAAAGATAAGCTTAAATATTTTGTAATAGATGCTATTAATGATAATGAAAAGGAACATTCTTGGGTTGTGAAGGGAACTTTAAATGATCCTCCATATAATGAGTCTAAAACTGATTTTAATACTAAGATAGATATTACTTCTCCTAAGGTTACTGTTAAAAATTCTAGTAATGGTGTTTGGACTAATAAGAAAATTACTGTTGATATTACTGCAGAAGATGAGCTTTCAGGAGTTAGAAAAATAGAGTATTCTATTGATAATGGTAATACTTGGAAATCTCTTTCATCTTCTGGTGATGATAAGAAGAAAACTGCTAAAGTTGCATTTGATAATACCAAAAATAAAATATTTAATATGTTAGTTAGGGCTGTTGATAATACTGGTAATATTGGTACTGCATCTACCCCTATAAAATTGGATGTTACTCCTCCTAGTGTTACTATTTCTAGTTCTAATACTAATTGGACTAAGAATAATGTAACTGTTTCTAGTACTGCTTCTGATAGTAATAGTGGTGTTGAAAGTATAGAATATTCAAAGAATGGTAAGACTTGGTCAACACTTGTTAATGCTACATCTGGTTCTAAGACTTATAGTAGTACTGTGAATGAGTATATGTATGTTAGAGCTAAGGATAGGGCTGGTAATTATAGTAGTAGTAAAAATACTCTTGTTAGAATAGATAAATTACCTCCTAATTCTCCTTATATAAGTACTATTAGTTTTGAAAAATCTGTTATTAGTGGTAGGCATAATTGTTCGGGAGTTGGTGGTACTCAAAGTAATGCCTCTTGTAATGTATGTATATTGTTTACTAAATATAAAGCATATGGTTTTTCTGCTCCTAGGACATATTCTGATGCTGGTGGTAGTGGTGTAGATTATCAACAAAATACTTGGAATCATAATGGTAATGCTCCTAAATATACTAGTTGGGGTAGTTCAGCTGGTTGGAGTTGGAGAGCTAATAATAATCATTATATGAATTATGTATGGATTGATTTTGGTTCAAGAGTTGTAGATAAGGTTGGTAATGTTGGATATCATACAATAGTACATTATAGGATTTATGATACTGATAAGAGATCTGCTTATAATGCTTGTGTTGATGCTTATATATAAAATAAATTGGTTACTTTATGTAACCTTTTTTTGGTTTGTTTTTTGTATAATTTTTATTTTTGTACATATATTTTATCAGGAGGAGAGCATTATGGTTAATAAACAAGGGTTATGGTTTTTAACTTTATTTAGTTTAATATTGGTACTTAGTATTTATTATATAACCATGCCAAATGAAATATTTAAGAGTGAAGAGGTTGTAGCAAATGATAATAATACAAAAGATGATAAAGATACTTCAGAGGTTAATAGTCAGAATACAAGTTATATAGAGACTTTAAAGGTTGAGCTGGATTCGGAAAGAGCAGAGATTTTGAATACTTTAGAAGAAATTTTAAATGATAATTCTAAGAGTAGTTCTGAAAAGAATAAAGCTTATGAACAGATGAAAGAGATTAATAATTTAAAAGCTAGTGAGGAGCAAATAGTTAAGACTATTAATGAGGAGTATAAACTTGATGCTTATGTAAAACAAGAAGATTCTAAGATTGAAGTTGTAATTGATAGTAAGGAACATGATGTTAAATTAGCAAATAAGATAATGCGTACTATTCAGAGTGATTTTAATGAACCGATGAGTATATCTGTTAAATTTTCTTAAAATAGGTGTTTTTCTTTCACAATAGTTTTATATGTGTCATAAGATAATATGAAATATAAAACCACCCAAGACCTAGAAAGTGAGGGAAAAATGAGAGAAAAGTCTATACTTACTAAGAGAGAAAAGGAAGTTTTTCTATTACTTGTTGAGAATAAGACTACTAAAGATATTGCTTTAGAACTTGGTATAAGTGAAAAAACTGTTAGAAATCATGTTTCTAATGTTATGCAGAAACTTGGTGTTAAGGGTAGGGCTTCGGCAGTAGTAGAGCTTCTTAAGTTAAATGAAATTACTCTTTAGACATGTATAAAGTTACATGTCTTTTCATATTGTTTAATAGAGGGATATTATGTTGAGAAGGAAAGCAATTAATAGAATATTTTTTTCTACTATAATATTTTTTATAGTTTTTACTCTTTATAGTATGAAATTTGTTGATAAGGTTGTTACTAGTGATAATAGTAAAGATAAGGTTAATGAGGAGATTATTTATACTTTAAATAGTGATAATTATATATCTAAGACTAGTGTTTATGTGAGTAAGGTTTTGTCCTTGGAGGATAGGGTTAAGGAGAAGTTAGAGATTATGGTTAAGGATAATGATAAAAATGTTCTTTTGCCTAGTTATTTTAAACCTATTTTACCTCAAAATACTAGAGTTTTGGACGTTGTGGTAGAAGATTGTTTAATAAAGGTATATTTTTCTAAAGAGCTTAATAATATTAATAAGGAACAATCTGAGAAAATGATTGAGGCTATAGTGTATACTGTTACAGATGAGAATATTTTAGGTATTGAGATATATGTTAATGGGCAGATGTTAAAGTATGTTCCTAATACTAAGAAGGTTCTTCCTACTATACTTACAAAAGATATTGGAATAAATAAGTCTTATGATATTAATGCTAGTAATGATATATCTAAGGTTGTTATGATGTATTATACAAATGATAATGATAATTATTATGAAGTTCCTGTTACTAAGTATGTTAATGATGATAGGGAGAAGTTAGAGATTATTTTTGATGAGTTTGGTAAGATGAGTGATGATAAGAGTTTGATTAGTATGATGGAAGGAATTAATGTTCTTGATTATAGTATTTTGGATGATAGAATAGTTATTGATGTTAATAAGGTGCTTAATAAGGAGGAGCAGAACTTAGTTTTTAAGTCTATTTTTAGTAATTATGGGGCTAAAAGTATTGATCTTTTGGTAAATGGTGAAAAAAAAGTTAAAAAAACAAGAAATGCACTTGAAAATTAAACTTTTATATTGTATAATTAAGAAGCATTGGTTAATTAATGTTTATGCGTCCTGGTAGCTCAGCAGGATAGAGCAATGGCCTTCTAAGCCATCGGTCAGGGGTTCGAATCCCTTCCAGGACGCCATAATCGGGAAGTGGCTCAACTTGGTAGAGCACTTGGTTTGGGACCAAGGGGTTGCAGGTTCAAATCCTGTCTTCCCGACCATTATGTTATTACAGCTCTTGTTTATCAAGAGTTTTTATTTTATTTGAAAAGGTGATTATGTGGAAAATGGGAAGTGTTTTACTAAACAAGATGTATGTAGTCATGAATTTATAGAACTTTGTGGGGAGACTTCTAAAACATATGATGGGTATTATTTAGATGTTAAAAAGTATAAGTATGGAGAGATGTATAAGCTTTATATTTGTAAGAAATGTAGTAAGATAGTATGTGTTGATTTTAATATTAATGATAGGAGTCCTGTTGTAGAGTTTGAGAGGAAGAATAAAGTTAGGAAAAGATAAAGTGTAAAGTTTTGGATAAGTTTTATGCTTTGTCTTTTTTATTGGTTTATTTTTTAGTAAAATATAATTTTATGAGAGGTGTTTTATGAATAAATTAAATCATGTTGCAATTATTGTTGATGGAAATGGAAGATGGGCTAAGGAAAGGGGTAAGTCTAGAAGTGAGGGCCATTTGGAGGGCTCTAAGGTTTTGGAAAAGCTTATTTTTCATGTTTCTGATAATACTGAGATAAAGTATCTTAGTTTATATGTTTTTTCTACTGAGAATTTTAAGAGAGATAAGTCTGAGGTTGATTATTTGATGAGTTTGTTTATTAAGTGGTTTAAGAAAAGTAAAAAGCTTTACAAAGATAAAAATATTAAGATTTTGTTTTCAGGAAGGAAGGAACCTTTAAGTGATAAGGTTTATAACTCGATGAAGGAACTTGAGAGAGATACTAGGGATAATAATGGGTTGGTGGTTAATTTTTGTCTTAATTATGGTGGTAGAGCTGAGATAGTTGATGCTACTAAGATGATTGTTAATGATGTTAGTTGTGGTAATATTAGTGTTTCTGATATAGATGAGGTATTGTTTGGTAAGTATTTATATAATGAACTTCCTGATGTTGATTATTTAATTAGGACTAGTGGTGAGCAAAGGATAAGTAATTTTTTGTTATGGGAGATTTCTTATGCTGAGTTTTGCTTTGTTGATAGTTATTTTCCTGATTTTGATATTTATGAGTTTGATAGGGTTATTGAGGAGTATTATTCTAGAAATAGAAGATTTGGTGGTGTAAAGTAGTAGTAAAAAGTAATTTTTCTTGTTTTTCTTCTTTTAAAAATATTTTATTTATGGTATCATTTAGATAAGGTATTGTAATTATATCGTTTTTGTGATATAATATGCGCAAATTAAGTGAGGTGTTTGATGTGGGTGAAGAATTGAAGAAAATTATAGATGATCCAAACCTTTCTAATGAAGAAATTGCTAAGCGTGTTAGGGAGACTTTAAATAAAAATTCTGAACAAGTGGTAGAGGATAAAAGTAAAGAGGAACCTATTTCTGAACTTGAAAAAGCATTAAGTCCTGAGGAACTTAATTATTTAATTAGTGTTCTTGATGTTAGACAAGGAGATGTTCAAACTAATAATATAATTAAAAAACTTCAAGATAAAGGTGTTAATTTTACTATGGATGAGTTAGTTTCACTACTTGATAAGAAAAAAGAAGAACGCATGAGCAATAAAGAAGAATTTTTTAATGAACTTGAAAAAAGAATAAGTAAGGAAGATATGGAATATCTTTTGTCTGTTGATTTAGATAATCCTGGTTCAAAAATTAGTTATATTGCTGCTAGGGCTGGAGTTACTAATTATGAAGTTATTGAGCTTGCTAAGTATAGAAAAGCACAAATGAAGGAGTATGAGAGACTTTCTATATATGATAAGGCCTTAAATGAACAAGATTTAAAGTATCTTATGGAAGCTAAAGATGTTAATCAAGCTGATTATGAGATAAATAATATACTTGTTAGACTTAGAAAGCAAGGTATTGATGCTAATTTAAAGGATTTAGCTAGTTTTATAGAGTATAAGAAGGGTGGCATTGATTTTTCTAAATTTGATCCAAATAAGGAACAAAATGAAAAAGAAGATGCTAAGGATAAAGATGTAAAAAAGGATAAGCCTACATCAAAGGAAGATTTATATAAAGAATATCTTGAGATTGACAAGAGAATCAATGAGATTGAAAGTATAATGAGAGAGGCTCTTGAAGCTAAGAAGAAGGTTTCTGATGAGCTTGTTGCTGAAAGAAATAGACTTCTTGATAGAAAAAGAGAATTAGTGCCTCAAATTAAAGATATGCTTAATATAAATGATAAGAAAAAGAAACCTAGAGATTTAAGTGATTACTTTGAAGAACAAAAACAAGAAAAAGAAAAGCAAGAAGAACAAAAGGCTGATGATAATGAAATAGTTAGTGAAAGAGATGGTTCTTTCTTATCTAAGGCTAAAGGTTTTATTGATAAAGTAAAGAATTTATCTACTAAAGGAAAGATAATTGGTCTTGCAGGACTTGCTGCGGCTGGAATAATTACTGCTGGTGTATATATGGCTATGAAACATGGCGATGTTCAAACACTTAATGATGCTCTTCATCAAGCAGGTATGCATATTCAAGATGCTGCCAATCAACTTAATCCTGATCCAAGTGGAATTGATCCTAGTACTATAGGTCAACATATAGATACTACTTTTGTTTCAAGTGGGGATGCTGCTAATTATGCACATGCGTTAAAACCAATTGAGGAGTATTTTCAATATGATATTCAAAATTTAGTTGATTCACATAATAATATTATTCCTGCTCATGGTATGTCATATGATGAATTGATAGAACTTATAAAAAATGGTAATGATATTGCTTCTGTGCAAGTTGGTGGTGATGCTGCACATATTGATGGTCATCTTAATATTAATGATATTCTTAATGCATATGATGCAACAGTTAAGTCTGGAGGAGCGGTTAGATGAAAGATAAGATAATTACTTTAGGAAATGGTAAAGAGTTTTTAATAGTTGATGTTTGTAGATATAATGGTATTGACTATTGCTTTGTGTGTGAGGTAGTTAATAATGATACTACTGATTCGTTTGGAGTTATTAGAATTGATGAAATTGATGGTAAGCGAAAAATAACTGTTATTGAAGATGAAAATATTATTAAGAATGTATTTGCTATAGTTGAAAAGAATTTTAGTTAGATTTTGTTGTGAAATTTATTTATTTATGTTATAATACACGAAAAAGAGGGGTTCCCTTTGTGAGAGGAGATAGTAATTTATGAACGAAAATGGAAATTTAGAAGCAAGACTTGCCGATCTTGAAAGACAAGTAGCTGAAATTAAAAATATGATTAGTGCTCAAAGTAATAAAAATTTTGATGTTTCTGTGTATGAAAATGTTTTAAGTGATAGTGATATGGCTTATTTGATGAATGCTAAGGATGTTAGGCAAGCTGATTATGAGATAAATAATATACTTGCTAGACTTAGAAAGCAATGTGTTAATGCTAACTTAAATGATTTAGCTAATTTTATTGAATCTAAGAAGGGTACTAGTACTAAAAATAATGATTCTAATGTTAGTGAAAAGATAAAGGAACTTGCTAGTAAGTTAACTGATTATGATATGAAATATTTATTAAGTATAGAGAATCCTAATCAAACAAACTTTTTATTTAGTAGTTTAAATGCTAGATATGGAGCAAGTATTGATGATTTGATTGCTGCTGCTAAATATAAGAATGCACATATGAATGATGTTAAGCTTGAAAGTGGTGTAGTTGCTGAAGAAGAAACTCCTGTTGAGAGTGATAATTTATTAGAAGAACTTGATAGATTAGATAAGGAGTATGAAGAAGCTCTTGATAAAGGTGTTGATGTTTCTGAAATTAATGGTAAAAGAAATGCTGTGCTTGATGCAATTGATAAATCAAAAGTTAATGAATCTGATAATGTTAGTAGTGTAGTTTCTGATAATAAATATCCAAAACTTGAATCTGCTGATATGAATAAGATTTCTCAAATACTTATGAATGCTAAAATTGGTAATAATATATTAAATCAAATGGCTGAAAAGTATGGTGTTAATAAAGATGTTTTCTATAAAATGTTTAACTTAAATATGCTTGAAAGGAATTTTGGTTTAAAGGTTGAAAAACCTAATAAAATGCCAGAAAAAATTGAAAGTGTTGATAGTAAGTATAAGGTTGTTCCTGAACCTTCAATGAATGATCGTGTTAAAGGTGTTTATCCTTTGACTGTTGAAGAATTTAAGGAAAATGGTGGTTTGGAGCCTGATAGTAGAGGTAGAAGATTTGTTAAGAAGATAGCAAATAGTAGGATTATTAGATTTTTGGTTGACAAGGCTAAGGAAATACATATGAAACTGAAGATGAAAAAACAAGATGAGATAAGTTATGAGAGTGATTCTTCTGCTATTTCAGAAAAGAATTATGAAAAAATTCCTTCTAAAAAAGAAAAAATGGAAGCATATCAAAAAGAAGTAGAAAAGATGAAGGCTAATGAAAATGAGATAGATGAAAATGTAGCTGTTAATGATGAGCCAGAAATGACTAAAATTAATGCTAGGTAAGAAAGGGGAAAAATATGACTTTTAAAAGATATGATGTTATTACTTTTGAAGAAAATGATAAGGTAGTGGTACTTGCTGCACTTGTGCATGAAGGAAATGAATATGTTTATGTTAATGAGATATTACCTGATGAATCTGATGTAACTGATGTATATAAGGTAATGGTGGTGCATTATGAAGATGGGACACTTGAAAAGGTAATTGATCCTGAACTTCTTCATGTATTGTTACCTAAGTTTCAAGAGTTATTAGAACAAGCTGATTAAAGTTAAACTTATTCTGAGTTATGAATAAGTTTCTTTTATATGGGTGGTGAATATAATGAGCAATGAAGTTAAAAAATTAAGTGAAAAAGCTAGTGATGAAGATAAAGTTAGAATTGAAAAACTAATGGAATTACCTCTTAATGATAGTGAACGTGATGCTTCTATTAAGTTAATTGTTTTGGATTCTTTTGCGAAGTTAATGTATGATGATGAATTAAATATAGTTTTTGATAAGTCTGATAAGGCAAAGGAAGCAAGAGATGCTATTGCTAATAGATTAGGTGTTGATTCTGATGAATTGCAGATGATTGCTGATTATAAGAAAAAGAATAATGTTAAATGTACTTTGAATAGAAATGATGTTATAAATAAGAATTCTGATCTTAATGAATTTATTGATAAGATGAGTGTTGCAGAGATGAATTCTATACTTAATATGAAGGCATCTGGTAATTATGATGATAATATTTTGAATAATATTTCTAGTAGAATTGGTGCTCCTGTTTCTAAACTTGAAGAAATTGCTATTGAAAAGAATAAAGGTCTTATGAATAGTAAGAATAATGATAAATCTGTGGAAAATGATGAGTCTAAACCTTTAGATGAAAATAATAATGATAATGATAAATATAAAGATAAAGGAAAGGAAGTTGCTTCTAGTTCTAGTGGGTCTAATGGTACTAATCTTGAGGAAAAAGATGATTCTTTAAAGACTAAGGTTTCTGCTGATTTAACTCCTGAAAAGAAGAAAAAACCTAGTAGAATTACTATGGCAGGTGCTAAACTTATTGCTTCGATTAAAAATAATAAAGGTAAAGCTATGCTTGGTATATTAGGTCTTGGTGCTGTTGCAGTTTTTGCTATTACTAATCCTGTTATGTTTTGGACTTTACTTGCTGCGGCTGGTATTGGTAAGATATATAAAGATTTTCAAGCTGGAGCAAAAGGTAGATAAAAATTATAAATACGGTTTAATTACTGTATTTTTTTTGTTATACTTATATATAGGTGATAGAGATGGGAATATTTGATAGAATTAGAAATAGTTTTAAGAAAGAAATAAAAGAAGATAATAAAGAAGTTAAGTTATATGATAAGGGTCTTACTAAGACTAGGGATAATTTTGTTTCTAAACTTGTTAATATAACTAATAAATATAATAAAGTTAATGAAGAGTTTTTTATGGAACTTGAGGAAATATTAATTATGGCTGATCTTGGAGTCAATACAGTTATGAAATTTATGGATAGACTTAGAGATAGGGTGCGTCATGAACATATTGAGGATCCTTCTTTGCTTAGGGAAATTATTGTAGATGAGTTATTTATTATTTATGTAAATAACGAGGTTATTGTAAATAAGATTAATTATGCTAAGGAAGGTCCTACTGTTATTTTGTTTGTAGGTGTTAATGGTGTTGGCAAGACTACTTCTATTGCAAAGATTGCTACTAAGGAAATAAGTAAAGGCAAGAAAGTGTTAATGGTTGGTGCTGATACTTTTAGAGCGGGTGCTGTTAAGCAACTTAAGGAATGGGCCGATAGAACTGGTGCTTCTTTTGTTGGTGATGAATCTATGAAGGATCCAGCTTCTGTTGTATATGATGGGCTTAAGAAAGCTAAGGAAGAAGATTTTGATGTTGTGTTAATAGATACGGCTGGTCGTCTTCAAAATAAGGTTAATTTGATGAAGGAACTTGAAAAGATTAATAAGATAATAACTAATTTTATTCCAGATGCTCCACATGAGACTTTGCTTGTTATTGATGCTACAACTGGTCAAAATGGTATTAGTCAGGCTAAGACTTTTAAAGAGGTTACTAATATTACTGGTATAGTTCTTACTAAACTTGATGGTACTGCTAAGGGAGGTATAGTCCTTGCTATAAAAGATGAGGTAGATATTCCTGTTAAGTATGTAGGACTTGGGGAGAAGGCTGAAGATCTTAGTGTATTTGATATTGAAAACTATATATATGGTTTGTTTAAGGATATGATATGATGAATGATACTGTTTATTTGACTATTTTATTTGATTATTATGAGTCTCTTTTAAGTGATAGAGATAGAAGTTGTTTTAGGGATTATTATTTTTCTAATTTGTCTTTATCTGAGATTGCTCTTGCTAGTGGTGTTTCTAGAAATGCTATTCATAAGAGACTTAAGAAGATATGTGATGAACTTTACTTATATGAGAGCAAACTTGGTTTGTATGAAAAGGAAAAGAAAATTATGGGGCTTATTCATGATGAGGTTTTAAAGGAAAAGATTAAGGAGATTCTTTAGACTTTAATAGTCTTTTTTTTACTTTCTATTTTTTTTTACTTTACTTTTTTTTATTTTCTTTGTTTAAAATTGTTGACTTATGTAGTTTGTTTTTATATACTTAGGGTGTAAAATAGAAGGGAGAATATATTGTGAAAAGAAAGATTATAATAATGGTTTTGGCTATTAGTTTATTTGTTCCTATTTCTTATGTAAGTGCTAGTGATAATGCTTATAGTTTTGATGAGGTTAGTACGAATGAACTTTTGGATGATAAGGATTATAAGAGTGATGAACTTATTGTAGTTTTTAATGATAATTTATCTAATAAAACCATTAATAATGTTGTTAGAAATGAGAATGCTACTGTTAAGAATATTAAGAGACTCGATGATGATTCTGTGAGTGTTAGGGTTAAGATTTCTGATGACATGGAAACTGCTATTGATAGTTTTAAGGATAATCCTAGAGTTGCTTTTGTACAACCTAATTATAAGTATAAAGTAAATTCTGATGCTAGTGTTTATAACAATCCTAATTATCAATATCATATTGATCTTATTAAGGCTAAAGAGGCTTGGAGTTTAGTTGAGTCTAAGGGTAATACTACTAAGGTTTCTGTTATTGATACTGGTGTTGATGTTAAACATGAGGATTTACAAAAAAATTTGGTTTCTAATAGTAGTTATACTCAAACTGTTGGTGGAATTAAGAAACAAGTTGTGTATGATTCTGATCATCATGGTACACATGTTACTGGAATAATTGGTGCAACTTATGGTAATGGTATTGGTGTTTCTGGTGTTGCTTCAGGTAATAATAATAATTTAGCTAAGATTATGGTGGTTGGAACAAGTTTTGACGGGGAAAGTATGTATACTTCAGATATTATTGATGCTATTAATTATTCTAAAGATAATGGCGCTAAAGTTATTAATATGAGTTTGGGTGGTACTGGTAGAGATAGGGCAATGGAAGCTGCTATTCGTGATGCTTATGATAATGGCATTGTGCTTGTTGCAGCATCTGGTAATGACGAATCTAATGAGTTTAGTTCACCAAGTGATTTTAAAGAGGTAATAAGTGTTAATGCTTCTAATAAGTATAATAAGCCTGTTTATTGGTCTGATTATGGTATTAGTAAAGATATTAGTGCACCTGGTTATAATATACTTAGTACTACTCCTGGAAATACTTATGAATTACTTAGTGGTACTTCTATGGCATCACCAATTGTTGCCGGGGTAGTTGCTTTAATGCTTGATGCTAATCCTAGTTTGACTCCTGCTGAGGTGTATAATATACTTTGTGCTAGTACTGGTCAAAGTGATTTTGATGAAATGCTTGGTTATGGTATTGTAAATGCTAAGGAGGCTGTTTCTGCTGCTATAGATGCTAGTTCTTCAGTTGATGTAGATTCTGTATCTATAAAAGATTATGATGCTTCTTATAGTGCTGATTATGATGCTGTTGTTTATGAAAATGATGATATTTCTTTAGAGGCTTTGGTTAGGCCTGCGACTTCTTTAAAGAAAGTTAAATGGTCTAGTAGTGATGATTCTATTGCTAAAGTTGATTCTGTTACTGGTAGGGTTACTGGTGTTAAGTCAGGATTTGTTACAATAACTGCTAGTGTTTCTGGTAAGAGTGATAGTGTTTTGGTTAAGGTTAAGGAGTCGTTATCTCAAACTGGTATATCTATTGTATCTAAAGAAGATTATTCTAGTATTGTAAAAGGTTCTTCTTATGAACTTAAGGCTAATATTTTACCTAGTAATGCTACTAATAAAGAAGTTTATTGGTCTTCTAGTGATAGAACTGTTGCAGATATAAATGAACTTGGTATTCTTACTGGTAAGTCTTCTGGAAAGGCTACTATTACAGTTAAAACTTATGATGGAAAGTATTATGATAGTTTTGATGTAATTGTTACTAGTCCTGCTAGTGTTAAACTTACTAAGTATGCTTCTAAGTTACTTGTTGGTAATAAGTATACTTATAAGGGTTATGTTTTAGATATAGATGGTAAGAAAACTAATGATAAGATTATATGGTCTAGTACTAATGCTAATATTGCTAAGATAGATAATAATGGAACTGTTACTGCACTTAAGCCTGGTACTACTTATATAGTTGGTACTGTTAAGGGTACTGATCAAGGAAATCGTCTTGTTAAGGTAGCATATAGATTGTTTGTTGGTAAGACTAATTATGCTTTAGGAGATTATAATCTTAAAGTTAGAAAGGTTACTTATAATAGTGTTACTTTGAATTGGAATAAGATTAATGTTGCTAGTAAATATATAGTTGAAAGAGCTATGAGTTCTAAGGGTTCTTATATAAAGATTGGTGAAGTTACTGGTACTTCTTATAAGGATTCTAAGGTTGTTTTAGGTAAAAGATATTATTATAGAATAAAGGCTGTTTATAGTAGTACTAAGTCATTTAGTTATTCTTATAGTGTTAATGCTTTAGTTTCTCTTGATAAACCAGTTATTTCTGTTGCTAATTATAAGTCTAGATATTTAAAGATTTCTATTAATAAAGTTCCTGGTGCTAGGGGTTATACTATATATAGAGCTAGTTCTGTTAAGGGTCCTTATAAGGTAGTTACTTCTACTACTAAGAATTATTATATTAATGGTAAGCTTGTTAAGAATAAGAGATATTATTATAAAGTTAGGGCTTATAAGGTTGTTAATGGTAAGAAAGTATATAGTCCTTATTCAAGTATTAAGAGTAGGGTAGTTAGGTAGGTGATAGAGTATGAAAAAGAAAATTATATCGTTAGTTTTAGTATGTGCATTACTTATTACTATTTTACCTAGTGGTGTTAGTGCTCTTAGTAAGGTTAATCCTTCAGAGAAGAAGGAGGTTTCTTTAAAGAAAGTTAATGATAAGTCTTTAATTGTTAAAACTCCAACTGCTAAGCAAATTAGAAAGGCTGGTAGTGAACTTGATTTTTATAAACAAAGTCTTATTGAACAAGTTGAGGAGACTTATTCTCGATATGATTATGTAACTTATATTGATTCTGTTAGGAAGGATTTTGAGAAGGCACATCAAGATGCTATTGATACACTTAATAATCTTAGTTCTTTAGATGATTTGTTTTATGATTATGAGGAAGGTACTATTTCTTTAGATGTTAATTTACCTTATGCTACTATGACTACTATTGGTGGTTGGGATTATGATTATGTTACTACTGATAATTATTATTTGACTTTGAAAAAACGTGGTCTTAAGGCTATAAATGATGCTTTTGATTGTTTTTATGAAGGGGATTTTAGTACTTATTATAATACTATAATTAATTCTTATCGTAGTGAGTATTTAGGATATGTAAGTAGTGCTAATGATTATTATTCACTTGCTAAAGGTTTTGCTAATATTGGTTTAGTTGGAGATTATAATAATTTTACATATGTTGATATTTCTTTTGATTTAGATAATTATGATGGTGAAGATGCTGAATCTATGCATGGTTCTTGTCAATATGATGCTTATGGTTATTTTCCTGATTTTGAATATGTAGAGTTTTTAAATAGTGTTGGTATTGCGTCTATTCCTTCTTATTCTCTTGGTCGTGTTATTTATTCTTTAGGAGAAGTTCAAGATACCAAAAATGCTTTTAGTGCATATATTAATAATTATGTATATGAACAACTTAAAGCTAGTGGTTATAAGGTTACTGATGAGATTATAGATATGGCTGATAAGACTATTGATGATATTAATAATGGTTATAATCCTGATACTATGTATACTAAGTATATTGATTTGATTGAAAAATTTGAAGATATGACTGGTGTTACTTATCAAAAACTTAGTTCTACTACTACATTTAAACTTGGTTCTGGTATTGATAAGTTATCTAAGAAGTATTTGAATAAAAAGGTTTATTCTAATGCTGGTTATAATACTAATTATAATTTATTAGATAATGCTAGTAGTGCTATTAATGTTGTGTATGAGGTAGAAATACCTAAAAATTTCTTGGTTAAGCTTGAAAAGCTTCTTAAGAAGACTCCAACTAGAGTTGTTGAACTTAGTAATGCCAAGAAGTCATATGTAAATAAGTTAAATACTTTTAAGAATAATAAAAAGTATAATCAAAAGAGGGTTGTTCCTATTGTTAATGAGGGAATTAGTAAAATAAATAAGGCTACTTCAGTTGATAGTGTTAAGAGTATATATAATACTTATTATAAGAAGGCTTTACTTACTATAAATAAATATAAGATAACTACTTCAAAGACTGGTAAAGGTGTTATTACTAAGAGTAAAACTGTTAATTATGGGTCTAATGTTGTTATTACTATGACTCCTAGTAAAGGTTATAAACTTAGTAAGGTTTATGTAGATGGTAAACGTGTTAGGGTTAAGAGTAAGTATACATTTAAGAATGTTACTTTGAATCATTCTATAAAGGCAGTTTTTGTTAAGAAGTAGTACTAGTTATTGGAAAAACATTCTATAGGGTGTTTTTCTTTTGCTTTCTAAACATAAAAAAATACTTAAACCAAGTATTTTTATATTACTATAGCTATTAGATTGTTTGATCCTTTGTTTACTACTTTGGACATTGTTGTTTGAAATTTATATCTTACGTTTTCTGGCATCATTGATATTTTTGATTGGATTCCTTCTTGGACTATTTTGTCTAAGCTTCTTCCAAATATTTCGCTTGACCAGATACTGTTTGGATCATTATTGCTATCTTTCATTAGGTGATCTATTAGTTCTTTGCTTTGGGCTTCGCTACCGATTATTGGTTCAAAGCTTGATTCTACATCTACTCTTATCATATGTATTGATGGTGCTGTTGCTTTTAGTTTTATTCCATATCTTGATCCTTGTTTTGTTATTTCTGGTTTGTCTAATTTCATATCTTTTATAGTGGGATTTGCAACTCCGTATCCAGTTGTTTTTACCATTTTTAGGGCTTGTTCTAGTTCTTGATATTCTGTTTTTGTTTCTTTGTATTCTTGGAATATTTTTAAAAGATTTGTTTTGTTTGTTATGTCTATGTCAATCATTTCATTTAATACTTTTTCGAATAGTTCTTGAGGTGCTTCTAATGTTATGGTTATGATTCCAGTTTTAGGATCTACTAGGGACATATAGGCATTTTTTATGTACTGGCAATTGTTGAAATGACTTATTATTCCGTCAACGTCACGTAATTTATCTACTTCAATTACACTTTCTTTTATTTTATCTATGTAAGCTTTTTTGACATAATGATTTGGTTTTAGGATTCCAATCCATTCTGGTATATCGATGTTTACTTCTAATATAGGAAATTCATATAGAGCTTCTCTTAAAATATTATTTATTTCTATTTCATTCATATTTAGTACATCTATTGGTAGGACAGGTACTTTGTATTTTACTTTTAGTTCTTCTGTTAGTTTTTCTGTTTCTTTTGCTGTTGGTTTAGTTGTATTTAGTATTATTATATATGGTTTGTTTATTGAGCTTAGTTCTAGTGCTATTTTTTCTTCTGCTTCAATATAGTCTTTTCTTGAGAATTCTCCGATAGTTCCATCTGTTGTAATCATTATTCCTATTGTTGAGTGGTCTCTTATTACTTTTTCTGTTCCTATTTCTGCGGCTTCAACGAATGGTATTTCATCTTTGTACCAGGGGGTTTTTACCATCCTAGGGCCGTTTTCGTCTTCGTAGCCTTTGGCTTCATCAATTATGTATCCTACGCAGTCTACTAGTCTCATGTTACAAGTCATGTCATCTATTTTTATTTGGGCAACATTGTTGGGAACAAATTTGGGTTCTATAGTCATAATTGTTTTTCCTCCACTTGATTGTGGTATTTCATCTAGAGCTCTTTTTCTTTCGTATTCGTCTTCTATGTTGGGAACTATAAGTTCTTCTACTACTTTTTTGATAAAGGTTGATTTTCCAGTTCTTACTGCTCCAACTACTCCTAGGTAAATGTCTCCACCGGTACGATAGGCTATGTTTTTGATTATTTCTTGTTTATCCACATGCATCACTCTCTTTCATTAAATAATATGATATTCTTTATATATTATTAAAATATCTTTAAAAAAATTATTTTTTTTGTTTGTATTTGTGGGTAATTTGATGTTTTTTGAAACTTATTATTGTCAAGTTTAAAATCTTATTGTATAATTTATTTATGATATAAGAGGGATGATTATGAGAAAGATATACACAAGTATTGATATTGGTACTGAAGAAGTAAAAGCAGTTACCATGGAAGAATACAATGGAAAATTCAATGTTTTAGCAGCTGCTCATGTTCCTGCGAAAGGAGTTAAGAAGGGCTTAATAACTGATGCTCAGGCTATTACTGGATCTGTTAAGAAGGTTATTAAGACTTTAGAGAGTAAACTTGGTACAAAAGTTGAACAAGTTATTGCAGTTGTTCCTTCTAATAATAGGGAAATTGATATTGCTATGGGAGAGGTTGATATTAATACTAGTGATGCTCTTGTTGATGGTGAGACTATCTTTAATTGCCTTCAAAAATCATTGAAAAAGCACGTATCTATGAATAGTGAAGTAGTGAGTGTTATGCCGATTGAGTATAAAATCGATGGGGAAAAGAAAGTGAAAAATCCTTTGGGTCTTGAGGGTAGTAAACTTGCTGTTAAATCTGTTGTTGTTTCTGTTTCCAAGAAGAATGTTTATTCTGTTGTAGGAATACTTGAGAATATTGGAGTGGAAGTTGTTGATATTGTTATTTCTTCGATTGCTGATTATTATGCTACTAAGGATAAGGAGCTTGATAAGGCTGTTGTTGCTATGATAAATTTTGGTAAGGAGAAGAGCGTTTTATCAATATTTAATAAAGGTATTCTTGTTAAGGAACTTATTGCTTCGATTGGGGGAGATGATATTGACGAGGTTATTCGCTTTAATTTTAAGACAGATGAGAAGAAAACAAAGGAATTAAAAGAAGAGTATGGGGTTGCAAGTAGAAAGTATGCTGAAAGTGATGAAGAGTACAAAATTGTGAATAGACTTAATCAAAACATTGTGGTTAATCAGTATATGCTTGCTGAAATGATTGAATATAAACTTATTGAGTCGTTAAAAAATCTTAAAAATGATATAAATAACTTAACAAATAGGGAAATAAGTTATATAATGGTTACAGGAGCTATAACATCAATGTTAGGGTTTGATGCTCTTTTACAAGATACTTATGGTAGAAAAGGACAAATACTTAATGTTAATGTCATTGGAATTCGTGATAGTAGATTTACTACAAGTTATGGTGCTATAAAATATTTTGTTGATAAACTTAATTTAAGGGAAAAAGATTATACAATGTTTGTAGATGAAAAGGTCGAAGAAATGCTAAGAGCAAGGAAGAAAATGGGGACAGGCAGTGCACTAGGAAAAATATTTGGAAGAATATTTGATTAAGGAGATGAAGTTATGTTTGATTTAGCTATGACGGACCAACTTGCTAAGATAAAAGTAATAGGAGTTGGTGGTGGCGGCGGTAATGCCATTAATAGAATGATTGATGCTGGAGTTAGAGGTGTTGACTTTATTGCGATTAATACTGATGCTCAAGTTTTGAATGCTTCGAAAGCAGAAAAGAAGATTCAACTTGGTACTCTTGGTGCTGGTGGTAGACCTGAAATTGGAAAAGAGGCTGCTATTAAGGCTAAAAAGGAACTTGAAGAAAGTTTGAAAGGTGCAGATATGGTATTTATCACTTGTGGTATGGGTGGTGGAACTGGTACTGGGGCTGCACCAGTAATTGCAGAGATTGCTCAAAGTTTAGGTGCTCTTACAGTGGCTATTGTTACTAGACCTTTCTCTTTTGAAGGTAAGAGAAGAATGGATAATGCTCTTGCTGGAATTGAAGAACTTAAGGAACATGTTGATACTTTAATTGTAATACCTAATGATAGGTTAAGGGAAATTATTGATAAATCTACTTCTATGCTTGATGCGTTTAAGGAAGTTGATAATGTTCTTTTACGTGGTGTACAATCTATATCTGATTTGATTGCTGTTGTTGGGTTGGTTAACCTAGACTTTGCTGATGTTAGGGCGGTTATGGAAAAATCAGGTAATGCTATTATTGGTATTGGTATTGGTATGGGAGAAGATAGGGCAATTGAAGCGGCTAAGCAAGCAGTTTCATCTCCGCTTCTTGAAACTTCAATTCATGGTGCTACTGATGCAATTATTAATATTACTGGTGGTTCTAATTTAACATTGTTTGAAGCTGAACAAGCAGCAGAGGTTGTAAGAGCTGCAGCTAATACAGATATAAATACTATATTTGGTTCAGTTATTAATGAAAATCTTACTGATGAGGTTATTGTTACAGTAATTGCTACTGGTTTTGATAAGAAAAATAAGAATAAGAAACCTCTTTATAATCAACTTAATAGTAGAAGTGATGGTTATATCGATGATGATGAGGATGATGATGCAAATGCTGGGTTTGATCCTCAAGAAATTGAAATACCAACTTTTATGCATCGTAATTTTTAGTGTAAATATATATGTAAAAGCAAACGGGTTGTTTGCTTTTTTTTCTTTTGTGTGATATAATTTTTTCGGTGAGAACATGAAGCAAGATAATAAAGAATATGTTGAAATAGTTGAAAAATTACTTGAAAATAGAAAGTTTAATAAGTTAAAAGAGGAAACTCATCATCATAATAGTAATAGATTCAATCATAGTTTAGATGTTTCTTTTAAGACTTATAAAGTGTGCAAGAAGTTAGGACTTGATTATGAGAGTGCAACTAGAGCGGCTTTGTTACATGATTTCTTTTTTGATAATGAGTTTAGTAACAAGAGAGAAAGAATGCTTAAACATCCAAGTAAGGCTGTTGAAAATGCTAGTAAGATAACTAAATTGTCTAAGAAAGAAGCTAATATTATTGAATCTCATATGTATCCTGTTGGAGGTAAGGTTCCTAGGTGTTTAGAGAGTGTTATTGTTGATGCTGTTGATGATTATGTTTCTTTTAAAGAAAAATTTGGTGGAGATTTTAAAAATTTAAAAGCAGCGTTTAATTTTTTATTTATTTTAGTGATAAGTGTTTTCTTTAGATAACATTTATTTTGTCCTCGTAGCTCAGTTGGATAGAGCAATTGCCTCCTAAGCAATAGGTCGAAGGTTCAAATCCTTTCGAGGACGCCATATTGTATGTTAACTCTTTTTGAAGAGTTTTTTTGTTTTTTGTGTGCTATAATAAATAAAAAAATATGGAGGAATTTATATGGAAAAGTCTAAAGTTTATTTTACTAAGGAAATATCTCCTTGTAGTTTGATTAAAATGTATGATGTTTTGGGAAAGAATCTTAGTGGTAATGTTGCTGTTAAGATTTCTACTGGTGAAAAGGGCAATAATAATTATTTGAATCCTAATTTGATAAAGGATTTGATCTCTTATGTTTCTGGTACTATTACGGAGTGTAATACTGCTTATGCTGGTTATAGGAACAGTACTTCTGTTCATATGGAGACTATTAGGGAACATGGTTTTTTAGATATTGCTGAGGTTGATATTATGGATAGTGATGGTGATTTTGCTATTCCTGTTAGTAATGGTTTTCATTTGGATAAGAATTATGTTGGTAATCATTTGAAGAATTATGATTCTATGTTGATGTTATCACATTTTAAGGGTCATCCTATGGGAGGGTTTGGTGGTGCTCTTAAGAATATGTCTATTGGGGTTGCTTCTTCTTCTGGAAAGGTTTATATTCATACTGCTGGTAAGAGTAGGAATGTTGATGCTTTATGGGAAAATATTTGTAGTCAGGATTCCTTTTTGGAATCAATGGCAGATGCTGATAGTAGTGTTGTTAATTATATGAATGGTAATATTGTTTATGTTAATGTGATTAATAATTTGTCTGTTGATTGTGATTGTGTGGCTAGTCCAGAGGATATTTGTATGCATGATATTGGTGTTTTGTCTTCGACTGATCCAGTTGCTCTTGATAGGGCTTGTGTTGATTTGATATATAATTCTAGTGATTTTGGAAAGGTTCATATGATAGAACGTATTGAAAGACAAAATGGTACGTATATTTTAGAGGCTGCTAGCAAATTAGGAATTGGTAGTTGGGATTATGATTTTATAAATATGGATTAGCTTATTTACTATAATAGTGGTTTGTGTTATTATATTTATAATAGTGAGGTGTGTTATGGAAAAAGGTAATCTTAATAGTTTGGATGATTTTATAACTACTATTGTTATGAATTTTGAACTTACTGCTCCTGTTAAAAGAGTTTTGTCTAGACTTAGTGAAATAAGGAAAAAGGGGAATGAGTATTTAGTTAGTTTTAGTAATAATGGGCTTAGTTGGAAGACTAGAAATGGTAGGTTTAGTGAGACTATTGTTGTTGATGCTTATAGTAAGAAAATAAGAATTGAAGAATCAGGAGTTAAGGATGTTTCTGAAGATCAAGATTTTAAAGATTATGTAAAAGCTACAAAAAATTATTTTACTAAGCAAATTTATTCTGTTTTTGATAATAAATCTACTAATTACTCTTATAACAGAGAGTATGTTATTGCTAGAGGTAAAAATAATACGAGAATTTTGGCTTCTATTTCTAAAGGTTATAATTTTTTTGATGGTGAGAGATTTTTGGGGCGAAGTTTAAATATTGATACTAATGATGTTTTAAAAGATGATGATAATAATACTATTGATGAGAGTTCTTCTAGTATTAGTGATAATATATATGTTCTTGCTACAGGTGATAGACTTGAGAAAAAGACTATTAATGGTGATACTGAATGTTATTTTTTTAGTAAGAATAGTGCTTCTGGGGATTCTTTTAGGAAAATAATTAATTTAGATGAATTTGATGAGCTTATGTCTTTAGATGATGATCCTTATGTTGTTGCTAATAATGATATTGTTTATGATGTTAGGAAAACTAATTATAGTTAACTGTAAACTTTGGTTAAATTTTTCTGAAAATTAGATTATATTTGTTAAAGATGTTATAATGTTTATGGAGGGGTTATGAATAAGAAAAAGTATTTTATACTTATATTTTTGATAATACTTTTTATGTTTGTATGTTATTTGGCTAATGTTAATGATTTTGGTTTTGATAATATGATAAATGGTGTTATTAGAAATGTAACTGATGGTAAGACTAGTTTTTATAAGATTTTAACTTTTTTTGGAAGTGGAATATTTTTATCTTTATGTTGTGTATTATTACTTATATTTGTTAAGGATAATAGTAAGAGAATTATGATTGTTGCTAATTTGGTTATTGTATCGCTTTTTAGTAATTTTGTTCTTAAACCAATATTTCATAGAGATAGACCTATAGATATGATTGTTTCTGAGAATGGTTATTCTTTTCCTAGTAGTCATGCTTTTATTGCAACAGCTTTTTATGGTCTTTTGATATATTTTGTTTATAAGAGTAATTTGTCTTGTAGGATTAAGATTTTATTTATTAGTTGTTTATCGCTTGTTATATTTGGTATAGGTGTTAGTAGAGTGTACTTAGGAGTACATTATCCTACGGATGTTATTGGTGGCTTTGTAGGAGGAGTTATTTATTTGATATGTATGCTAAAGTTATTTTATTTAGTAAAAGGAGTAGATTATGAGAAAAAATAAGGATAAGAAGAAAATTAATGGTTATAAGATTGTTGGTATTTTACTTTTAATATCATCACTTATATTGTTTGGAATAGTGCTTTATATTAATATTTTGCCTATGAAGTATTTATTAGCGTTGGGAGGAATTTTATTATTTGTTAATTTAGTTCTTGATTTCTTTTTGTTTAGAAAAAGGGTTAAGAAAAAGCCTAAAAGAGTTTGTACTGTGTTTGCTTTGCTTTTTTCTATTATATTTTTAATTGGGTCATTTTTTATTTTTAAGACTTTTGGTGTTCTTGATGATATGAGTCAGGATTATAAGACTTATACTTATCATGTTTTAGTTAAGAGTGATAGTAATGCAGAGAAGATAGAAGATATTGCTAGTAAAAATCTTGGTTATTATAATGATAATAGTAGTGCTACTAAAAAGGCTCTTGAAAAGCTTGATACTGTTGTTAGGACTAAGAGTGATAGTTATGGTAATTTAGATGGTTTAGGAAAGGCTTTAATTAATGATGAGACTGATGCTATTTTACTTGAGAATTCACAAAAGATTAAGTTAGAGAATGCTGGTGGAGGTAGTGCTTTAAATAATAGTGATAGTAGTACTGGTGATGCTAGTGTGCTTAGTAATTTTGGTGATAAGACTAAGGTTATTTATACTTTTAAGGTTAGGGTAAAGGTTGATTCTAAGGGAATTGATGTTACTAAAGATGTGTTTAATATTTATATAAGTGGTATGGATGAGTATGGTAAGGTATCTGAAATATCTAGAAGTGATGTTAATATGATTCTTACTATTAATCCTAAGACTAAACAAATACTTATGACTAATGTTCCTAGAGATTATTATGTTCAATTACATGATACTACTGGTTATAAGGATAAGCTTACTCATGCTGGTACTTATGGTGTTGATACTTCTATTAAGACTTTAGAAGATCTTTTAGGAATTAAACTTGACTATTATTTTAAAGTTAATTTTAGTAGTTTAGAAAATATCGTTAATGCTTTGGATGGTGTTGATGTTTATTCTGAGTATGATTTTCAAAGTTGGAATGGTTATAATTTTACTAAGGGTTATAATCATGTTGAGGGAAAGGCTGCTTTGGCTTTTGCTAGAGAAAGACATACTTTTACTGATGGTGATAATCAAAGAGGTAAGAATCAACAAGCTTTAATTGAAGCTATATTTAGGAAATGTACTAGTTCTAGTATAATAACTAAGTATAATAGTTTACTTGATTCTTTACAAGATAGTATGATTACTGATATGTCTATGAAGTCAATTACTAGTTTGGCTAAGATGCAACTTAGGGATAATGCTAGTTGGAATATTACTTCTAATAGTTTAACTGGTACTGGTAGTTATGATTATACTTATACTTATAATTTCCAAGAGTTATATGTTATGGTTCCAAATGAGGATTCTGTTACAGAAGCTAAAGAAAAGATTAATAAAGTTGCTAGTGGTGAAAAACTTGAATCTTCTTATGGAAAGGATACTAGTGATGTTCATTCTGTTTCTAAATCACAAGTTTCTAAGGCTAGTTCTAGTAGTTATTCTTATAGTAGTTCTTCTAAGAAAAAGAATACTTCTAGTAGTGTAAAGAAGAAGAGTAATACTTCGAAGAAAAGTAGTTCTAGTAGTAAATCTAGTAATTCTAATAAGAAAAGTAGTTCTACAACTACTAATAAACCTGTTACTGATAATAAAAAGAATAATATAGATACTAAACCTAGTACTGGTAGTGATGATAAGAATCCTGGTGGAGGATCTGGAAGTGGCAGTCATGGATCAGGTTCTGGTGATAATACTGGAAGTAATGCTGGTGGTAATACTAGTGGAGATTCTGGTGAATCAGGAAATAATGTAGAAAGTAATAATGTGTCTAAAGAATAAGTTTTGGCTTATTCTTTTTTTTGTAAAGTTATTGTAAAATTGTGTACAAAATATTTACATATTTATTTGTCTAGTCTATACTTAATATAGAATAATAAAGGGGAAAGCCTAGGTGGAGTTATCTATTTTGAAAACTTTGGTTTTCTTTTTTTTTTTGTAAAATTGTTTTTTTGTTTGGTTATTTCTTGAAATACTTGGTTATTTATTATATAATTTTATTAGTATTAAGATAGAAAAGAGGAGATAGTGTGATTAATGTTAAGAGTGAGATAAAACCACTTAAGAAGGTATTACTTCATAGGCCAGGTAGGGAGCTTCTTAATTTGACTCCGGATACTTTGGAAAAGTTATTGTTTGATGATATTCCTTATCTTACAGTGGCTCAAGAGGAACATGACCAATTTGCTAGAATTCTTAAGGATAATGGTGTTGAGGTTGTGTATTTAGAGGATTTAATGACTGAGACTTTGGATTTAAATCCTGATGTTAGAGATAGTTTTATTAAACAGTTTATATATGAGGCTGGAGTTAGAACTCCTAAATATCGTAGTTTAGTTTATGAGTTTTTGACTTCTATTGAATCTAATAGGAAACTTGTTCTTAAGACTATGGAAGGTATTAATATCAAGGAGATTGTTCTTGAAAAAGCTAAAAGGGGAAAATCTCTTGTTGATATGATTGAACCTGATTCTCAGTTTATAGTGGATCCTATGCCAAATTTATATTTTACTAGAGATAATTTTGCTTCGATTGGTAATGGTATTACTTTAAATAGAATGTATTCTGAAACTAGAAATCGTGAAACTATATATGCTGAGTATATATTTAATTATCATCCTGATTATAAGGATGTTCCTAAGTATTTTGATAGATATAATGAGTATAATATTGAAGGTGGGGATGTTCTTAATTTAAGTGATAAGGTGTTAGGTATTGGTATTTCTCAAAGAACTAGTGCTAATGCTATTGAGATACTTGCTAGGAATATTTTTAATGATTCTGATACTAGTATTGAGACTATTTTGGCTTTTAATATTCCGGAAAGTCGTGCTTTTATGCATTTAGATACTGTATTTACACAAATAGATTATGATAAATTTACTTATCATCCTGGTATTATGTCTTCACTTAAGGTTTTTGAAATTAAGAAAGGTGAAAAGGAAGATGAGATTAATGTTAAGTCTAGGAGTGGTTCTTTAGAAAAGATACTTGAAGATTATTTAGGTAGAGATATTATTTTAATACCATGTGCTGGTGGTGATATGGTTTCTGCAGAGAGGGAACAATGGAATGATGGTTCTAATACTTTAGCTATTGCTCCAGGTGTGGTTGTTGTTTATGATAGAAATAGTGTTACTAATGAAGTTCTTAGAAGATTTGGTATTAAGGTAATTGAAATGAGAAGTGCAGAATTATCACGTGGTAGAGGTGGTCCACGTTGTATGAGTATGCCACTTATAAGGGAGGATTAATATGGATTTAAAAGGTAGAGATTTTTTGAAGGTACTTGATTATTCTTCAGAAGAACTTAAATATTTAATTGGACTTGCTATTAGTTTTAAAGAAAAGAAGAAAAATGGTGAGTTACATAAGTATTTAAAAGGAAAGAATGTTGCTCTTATTTTTGAAAAAGATTCAACTAGAACTAGATGTGCTTTTGAGGTTGCTGCTAGTGATTTAGGAATGAGTAGTACTTATTTAGGTCCAACTGGTTCGCAAATGGGAAAGAAAGAAACTATTGAGGATACTGCGAGGGTATTATCTAGAATGTATGATGGTATTGAGTATCGTGGTTTTGGTCAAGATATTGTTGAGAATCTTGCTAAGTATAGTGATGTTCCTGTTTGGAATGGTCTTACTAATGAGTTTCATCCTACACAAGTGTTAGCAGATTTTATGACTATGTATGAACACTTTGGACATTTAGAAGGACTTAGTTTGGTATATTTTGGTGATGCTAGGTATAATATGGGAAATTCTCTTATGATTATGAGTGCTAAGATGGGCGTTAATTTTACTTGTTGTGCTCCGAAGAGTTTATGGCCTAGTGAAGATTTGATTAAACAAGCTAGAGTAATTGCAGATGAAAATGGTTCTGCTATATTTTTAACTGATGATCCTAAAGAAGGTGCAACTGGTAAGGATGTTGTGTATACTGATGTATGGGTTTCTATGGGTGAGGATGATAAGGTTTGGAAGGATAGAATTAAGATGTTAAAACCTTTTAGAGTAACTACTGAACTTATGGATTTTACTAATGAAAATTCAATATTTATGCATTGTTTACCTTCTTTTCATAATAATAAGACTAGAATTGGTAAAGAAATTGAGGATAAGTATGGCGTTTCTGAAATGGAAGTTACTGATGAAGTGTTTGAATCTTCTAAATCTAAGGTTTTTGATGAGGCTGAGAATAGGATGCATACAATAAAAGCGGTTATGTATGCGACTTTAAAATGAATAGGAAAGTAGTAATTGCTCTGGGAGGAAATGCTCTTGGTAAGACTAATGATGAACAGATTAATTTAGTTAAAAATACTTCTTGTAAGATAGTTGATATTATTGAAAAAGGGTATGATGTTATTGTTACTCATGGAAATGGACCTCAGGTTGGAATGATATCTTCTAGTTTAGAAGATGTTTCTATGCCTTTTCCAGAATGTGGAGCGATGAGTACTGGTTATATTGGTTATCATCTTAGTCAAGCAATTGATAATGAGTTAAGAAAAAGAAAAATTTCTAAGACTTGTGTTTCTGTTGTTACGCAAGTTGTAGTTGATAAAGATGATTCTGCTTTTGATAATCCTACTAAACCTATTGGTAGCTTTTATTCTAAAGAAGATGCGTTTTTGCTTAGTAAGAGTAAAGGTTATGTGATGAAGGAGGATGCTGGGCGTGGTTATAGACGAGTTGTTGCTTCTCCTTATCCTAAGGAAATAGTTGAACTTGATGTTATTAATGAACTTGTTTGTAATAATGTTGTTATTGCTTGTGGTGGAGGGGGTATTCCTGTTATATCTAATAATGGGATTCTTTCTGGAATAGATGCAGTTATTGATAAGGATTTAACTAGTGCATTACTTGCTAAGAGTATTAATGCGGATGTGTTACTTATTTTAACAGCGATAGATAAGGTTTGTATAAACTTTAATAAGCCTAATCAAAAGGAACTTGATGATATTTCTTTGGATGAAGCGTATTCTTATATTGAAACTGGTGAGTTTGCTGATGGTAGTATGCTTCCTAAAGTAAAGGCTTGTTTAGAGTTTGTTAAAAATACAAATAGAAAAGCTATCATTACTTCTCTTGAAAAGGCAGTCGATGGACTTGATGGCAAATCAGGAACATTAATTTGTTCTAGTAAGGAGGAAAAAGAAAATGGCAGATAAGAAAAAAACTGCTAGAAAAAAGAATTTTAAATTTGGAATTTCAGCATTTTCCATTATTTTTATTCTTATTATTTTACTTGGTGTTTTGACACATTTTTTACCAACTGCTCAGTTTGTTGGTGATACTATTGTTGATGGAAGTGGGGTTGTAAAAGCAACTCTTGCAAATATTCTTATGTCTCCGGTAAAGGGTTTTGCTGATGCTATTGATGTTTGTGTATTTGTATTCATCTTGGGTGGTTTCTTAAATATAGTAACGAAGACTGGGGCTTTGGAAACTGGGGTTAAGGTTTTAATAAAAAAACTTAAAGGAAAAGAACTAATACTTATTCCAATACTTATGTTTATTTTCTCTATTGGAGGAACAACATATGGAATGCTTGAGGAAACTGTTGGATTTTATGCATTACTTGCTGCTACTATGGTTGCCGCAGGTATGGATACGATAGTTGCTTCTGCTGTGGTGCTTCTTGGTGCTGGATGTGGTGTTTTAGGTTCTACTATAAATCCATTTGCTAATGGTGCTGCTATTGATGCTTTACCTAATACTGTAAGTGTTGATCATGGTATTATTATTTTGATAGGTATTGCTTTATGGTTAATATCTCTTGCTATATCAATATTTTTTGTAATGATATATGCTGGAAAAGTAAAGAAGGATAAAGGTTCTACTTTTTTATCATTACAAGAGCAAAAAGTAATGGAGAAAAAATATGGTTCTGAGGATCAAAAACAAATAAATGATGCAAAGCTTACTGGAAAACAAAAACTTACTTTGATATTATTTGGATTTACTTTTTTGATTATGATAATTGGGTTTATTCCTTATACTGCAGATGTTAAGTGGTTATCGTTTTCATCATTTTTAACTGGTGAAGTTCTTGGTAATTGGTATTTTGCAGAGGCTTCTGTTTGGTTTCTTATTATGGCAATAATTATTGGTATTGTAAATAGACAAAAGGAATCAGAAGTTGTAAGTAATTTTGTTAGTGGTGCTGCTGATATGATGAGTGTTGTACTTATTATAGCAGTTGCTCGTGGTGCTACTTATTTAATGGGGGTTACTCATTTAGATAATTATATTATATATAATGCTGCTGAGGCTCTTAAAAATATGCCTGTTTTACTTTTTACACCACTTAATTATTTGCTTCATATAGTTTTATCAGTGCTTGTTCCATCATCTTCTGGTCTTGCTGCACTTTCATCGCCAATTATGGGTCCTATTGCTAATCAAATTGGTTATAGTGTCGAAGGTACTATTATGACGATGGTAGCTGCTAATGGACTTGTTAATTTAATAACTCCAACTTGTGGTGCTATTATGGGAGGACTTGCTCTTGCCGGTGTTGAATATGGAACATGGTTTAAGTGGTCTTTAAAAATAATTGGTTGTATTGCTATTGCGTCACTTGTTATTCTTATGTTAGCAATGATAATTTTTTAAATATAAAATGTAAACTATCAGATATTCTGGTAGTTTTTATGTACTTTTTCCTTATACAAAGTTTATATTTTTGAATAGTATAAATTAGATAGGAGGATTTATAATGTTTGAAAATATGAGTAATAGTCCATTTATGATGCCTAATCAAGAGGGGTTTATTGATATTGATAATAATCAAGGAAATATTGATATTGATTTAAATCAAAGTCAAACTAGTAATATTAATAATGGTCCTATGATGGGTATGACTTCTCAACCTATAATTGAACCTATGAGAGAAAGAGTTGTTAATAGAACAATTGAACATGTTGTACCACATGTGTGTCCTGTTAGGACAAGAATAGTAAATCATCATGTGTTTAAACATACTTATAGTCCAAGTTATAGTTGTTGTGAAGAAAATGTTTGTGAAAATGTACAATGTGGTTCTTGTTGTAATTATTAGTAATTTTTTTGATTAGTTTTGAATGGCTTTGGTCATTCTTTTTTCTTTTATTTTGTACTTATTAATGATATAATTATATTTATGAATGAGAGGTAATAATATGATAAAAGGAAAGCCATTTGTTAAGTGGGCTGGTGGTAAGAGACAAATTATTGATAAACTTAAGAGATATGTTCCAGATGAGTTTGATACTTATTATGAACCTTTTATTGGGGGAGGGGCACTTCTTTTTGAACTTTCTCCTAGAAGGGCTGTTATTAATGATTCTAATGAGGAACTTATGAATGTTTATAGTGTTTTGTGTGATGAGGAAAAGTTTAAGAAGATGTGTAGTGTTTTGAATCATTATGAGAAGGAACATTGTGAGGAATTTTATTATGATATAAGAAATAAAGATAGAAATAAGAATGCTTATAAGAGGTTATCTGATTATACTAGGGCAGCGCGTACTATTTATTTAAATAAGGCTTGTTTTAATGGTTTATATAGGGTTAATAGTAAGAATGAGTTTAATGTTCCATTTGGTAAGAAGGAAAGGGTTAATACTTATGATGGTGGTAATTTAATAACTGTTAGTAATTATTTGACTATGAATGATGTTGAGATTCTTAGTGTTGATTTTGAGCAATCTGTTAAGAATGCTAAGAAGGGTGATTTCATTTATTTTGATCCTCCATATGATTCAGAGACTTCGACTTTTAATAGTTATACTGAGGATGGATTTGGTAAGGATGAACAGATAAGACTTGCTAAGGTGTTTAAGGAGTTGGATTCTAGAGGTTGTTATGTTATGCTTTCTAATCATAATACTTCTTTAATTAATGATTTGTATAAGAATTTTAATATTCATGTTATTGAGGCTAAGAGAAATATTAATTCTAATGGTAAGAAAAGGGGTAAGGTTAAGGAAGTTATTATTACTAATTTTGTTAATAGTGATAAGTTTGAATAAAAAAATCAAGGATTTTGTCCTTGGTTTTTATATTTGTTCTAATTGTTTTTTATGTCTTAATCTATTTGATATTATTATAGTGCATCCGATTATGAACATATATACTATTCCTGCTAGAATAATTAATTTGAAGTCTGGATATATTTTTTGATTTAGATATACTGGTGTTGTTTTTACTAATTTATCTTTGTAATAGATACTTAGTGTTCCAATATTTTCCATATATTTGTTTTTATAGGTTATTTCATCTATTCCATCATAAACTAGTTTTATGTCATTTTTATTGTAATTATTTTTTAAATAATATTTTATATCTTCGTTTGCTGTTATGGTTATTTTGTCTTCGCTTAAATATTTAGTATCTAGTTCTTTAATTATTTCGCCTTTTTTTAGTATTGTTTGGTATCCATAGTTATTGAAGTAGTATTCGTATATTTTTTTTGCATCTTTTATGTGTCCGTTTAATGTGTTTGTTTTTGATGTTATAAATATTAAAGTAGTGTTATTTTTGTTTGCTATGGTTGCTAGGGCATAACCTGCATCTGTTTCGTAACCTGTTTTTCCTCCAAGTATATATGGAGCTTTTATGTAAGCATTTCTTTCATATAGTTTAATTGTATGTTCTATTTTTGTTCCATCTTCAAGTGTGTAGTACATAGTTGTAGCAATTTTTTTCCAGGTATCATTTTTAAGTCCTGCTTTAAATAGAAGTACTAAATCACTCATGGTAGAGTAATTGTTTTTATCATCCATTCCTATAGGATTAGCAAAACTGGTGTTTTTCATTCCTAATTGTTTTGCTTTTTGATTCATCATTTTAACAAATGTTTCTTCGTTCCCTCCGACTAATCTTGCTAGTATATTAGCACAATCTGCACCACTTTCCATCATAAGTCCATGTAATATATCATTATATGAATATTGTTTTTCGTGGTTTAGTGAGGATGCTGAAGCGTCCATTGCTATTAAATCTTGGTAATCGCTTTTTTGAAATGATACTTTTTCGTTTAAATCATTAATATTTTCAATAGCGATTAGTGCAGTCATCATTTTAGTAAGCGATGCTATACTTACTTTTTGATCTTTGTTTTTTTGAAATAGTATTTCATCATCTTTTAGATTATATAATATAGCATTATTTGAGTATATACTTAAATAATTTTTTTGTTTTTTGTTTGTAGTTGTTTGTATTTTAGTTTTATGTGTTATTTGTTTGGCTTCTACATTTATATTTATATTTGTAATAGTAATTAGTAATAGAATTGTTATTACTATATATTTTATTTTTTTCATGATCAACACCCTTTACTTCTATATTTACTAGATTAGTATATCAAAAATTTTAAAATTTTGCTACTTTTCTTGTTATATTGTTGAAATTTGTTGTATAATTGTCATATAAAGATAGGGTGGTTACATGATAGATAGTTTAGATAAGAAGTTTTTTGATAAGCTTAGAAATAAATATAATTATGATGATAAGACTATGAATGCTTTGGCTAAGATTGTTCCTTGTATTGTTGATTATTATGGGGAGGAATATGAGTTTTTGATTTTGGAAGCGGTTTTAAATACTAAGATTATTGCTTGTAATTCTAAACAAACTATTTCTAAGGTAATTGCTGATTCTGGACTTACGGAGTTTGTGGGTGGTTCTTCTTTATATGATATTGATTTGAAAAAGCAGGAGAGTGTTTATGTTCCTAGTGTTAAGGTTATTTATAATGAGGAAATTAATTCTTATGTGATAGATAAAATTGATAGGATTATTGTTACTAGTCATACGTTTAATTATGATTCTCCAAAGGGACTTGAGGTTCTTACTCATGCGTTATGTCATTTAGTTAAGAGTTATAAAGATGAGTTTAAGATTGATGAGAATATGTTATCTATAAGAAGTGGGATTGCTTATGAGAAGAGAAAGATTATGTATGGTGATGAGATTAGTTTAGATTTTGTTTCTAATTTTGGGAATGGGATGGAAGAGGGGTTTACTATTCTTGATACAGAACTTATTGTTTCTATGGTTCTTCATGATTCTTATAAGTGTTATGATTATGATTCTATTTATATGATTGCTTATATTTTGAAGGAGAAGTATGGATTTATTGGTGAAATTAATAATTATGAGATATGTGGTGATGTAGATTCTTTTAAGAGGGTTTATAAGAAGAGTTCTATTGAAAGACTTGCTGATATTTGTGATGATTGTGTTTCAATAGAAAATGATATGCATTTATCTTATACGAGGGAGGATAAGGATTCTATAGCAAGTATTTTAAAGAATAAGTTAGAGAAGGATGCATATACAGAACTTGTTAGTATATATGAGGAATCACGTGAAGTTGTTAAGAATTAAAAAAAGGATTCATTTGATGTGAATCCTTTTTAGTATGTGGTTTATTTGTTCTTCTCCGAATACTTGGATTAGTCCTTTGTTTTTATACATTAGTAATAAATATGTTATCATTCCTATGATACCAATTATACCTATTTTTGTTATTAATAATAGTTTGTTTGTTCCTGTTGTGATTAACATATTTAATAGTATAACTATTATTGTCATTATTATTAATGGTATTATTGTTTTTGATACGTTTTTTAATATTTCTTTGTATTTGAATTTTAGTTTTTTCTTTAAGTAGATTAGTATTATTGTCATTGATGTTAATCCTCCGATTATGGTTGCAATTGATGTTCCGTAATAGGGTGTTATGTTTAATTTGTTTAGTAATAATATCATTGGTATGTCTAATAGGGCATTTAGGAGTAGTCCTACTATAGTACTAATTATTACTAATTTAAATTTTTTAAATCCTTGAAGGGCTGTATTCATTACTGATAATGTACTTATAACTATACAAACTATTGCGGAAATGGCAAGTATTTTTCCTCCGTATGGACTAGTTCCATAGAATATTGTATACACATCTTTTGATAGAATCATTATTCCTATTACTAGAGGGAGTGCTACTAGAAGCATAGTACTTATTGCTTGGTTAAATATTTTGTTTGATGATTGGTAGTCTTTTTTTGTATAGCTTTCTATTATATGAGGTATTAGGCTTGTTATAAGTCCCATAGAAATTGCTGATATTATCATACATATTTTTGGAGCCCAGGTACATACTATACTTGATATTAGTTCACATTTATCAGCACTGAAACCTATTATATATAATCCTTTTATTATTAGTTTTTGATCTATTATTGTATATAGGTCATTTGTTATGGATATTATTATTAATGGTATACAGTAAAAAATTATTTTTTTACCTAATTCTTTGTTTGTTATGTTGTCTTTTTTATTTTCATCTGTTTCGAATAGTTGTTTGTTTTTATTGATTTTTATTTTTAAATATATATAGGCTCCTAGAGCTCCAAAGAAGGCTCCTAGAAGTGCTACTGATACTCCGATAGGGATGCTTGTGTTAAAGACATTTATTGATAGGTATGATCCTATTAGAATTATTGCTATTCGTATTACTTGTTCCCATACTTGACTTATTGATCCTGGTGCTATGAATTTATGTCCTTGTAGGTAACCTCTTAGGACACTTATGTAAGGTGTTATTATTAATGATATTGATATTGCTTTTATAACTAGGCTTATGTCTTTTATTTTATTGGCTCCTTCGATACCATTTACTAGGAACATTGCTATTGAGTCAGAGAAGATAAATAATGTTAGGAATGAGATAACTGAGAATGTTAGAATTATTTTTTTACCTACTTTAAATGTTCGCTCTTTGGCATCTATTTTTCCTAATGTTACATATTCGCTTATTAACATACTTATTGCTATTGGTATACCTGCGGTTGATATGTTTAGAAATAGGTTATATATGTTGTAAGCATATGAATATAGTACTCCGCCTGTTTCTCCGATTATTTTATAGAAGGGTATTACGTATAATACTCCTAGTATTTTTGTTATTATAATAGCAATGGATGCTATTAGTGTACCTTTTAAGAATGAATCTTTTTTCATATTTAATCACCTTTTAAGATTATATCATGTTAATTGTTAATTTCCAATATTTATTGATTTATTTAGTATGATTGGTTTTGGTTTTTTTGTATTAATTTGTTATTGTTTCATATACTAGTAGTGGTGATTTGTTTTGAAGAGGATTAAATTTATTGGAGTTATTGTTATTTTTTTATTAACTATTTTATATCATTTTTTATATAATTGGTTACCTAATCCGGTATTTTCGGTGTTTTTTCCAGTTAATGAGAGTATTTGGGAACATATGAAACTTCTTTATAGTGGTATTTTTACTTGGGGAGTTATTGAGTATTTTATATTAAGGAAAAAGGGTATTAGTTATAGAAACTTTTTTTCTACTTTATTTCTTGAGATGGTAACTAGTATTATGATTTATTTGATTATGTATCTTCCTCTTTATAATGTTTTTGGAGAAAGTATGGTTATTTCTATTAGTCTTTTGATTGTTGTTATTATTCTTGAGGAGATATTTAGTTATTATTTATTTAGTTATTCTAAGGAAAATAGAATTTTGGATAGGATAAGTATTTTATTTATTGTTTTGGGGTTTGTTGTATTTTTATGTTTTACGTATGATCCTCCTAGAAATTATATTTTTTATGATATTGTTAGTAATAAGTATGGGATAGATATTTATAAGTAAAGCTTGTGTTAGGGCTTTATTTTTTTTTTGTTTTGCTTTATAATTATTTTGGTGATTAAAATGTTTGAAACTTTAAGTGATAGATTAGAAAAAGTAGTAAAGAATATTAAGGGACATGGTAAGATTACTGAAGATAATATTGATCCTATGCTTAGAGAGGTTCGTCTTGCTTTACTTGAAGCGGATGTTAATTATCAGGTTGTTAGGGAGTTTACTAGTAAAGTTAAGGAAAAGGCTTTGGGAGAAGAGGTTAAGAAGAGTTTATCTCCTGGGGAGATGTTTGTTGGTATTATTCGTGATGAACTTGAAGATTTGTTAGGAGGAGAGGCTGCGCCTTTAAATTTAAGTGGTAATCCGGCTACTCTTATGCTTGTGGGACTTCAAGGTTCTGGTAAAACGACTTCGATTGGGAAACTTGCTAATTTTCTTAGGAAAAAGCATAGTAAGAAACCACTTTTGGTAGCATGTGATGTTTATAGACCTGCTGCTATTGATCAGCTAAAACAAATTGGTAAGGAACTTAATATTGAGGTTTATGAAGAAGGAAAGGGAGATCCTGTTAAGATAAGTCTTAATGCTATTAGTTATGCTAAGAAAAACGGGTATGATTATGTTTTAATAGATACTGCTGGGCGTTTACATATTGATGATGCTCTTATGGAGGAACTTAAGAATATTAAGGAAGAGGTTCATCCTATGGAAACTTTACTTGTTATTGATTCGATGATGGGGCAAGATGCTATTAATGTTATTAAAGGATTTAATGAAAATTTAGAACTTACTGGTGTTATTCTTACTAAGCTTGATGGTGATACTAGAGGGGGGGTTGCTCTTTCTGTTAGACATCTTACTAATGTTCCTATTAAGTTTGTGGGTGTTTCAGAAAAACTTGATGGTTTGGATGCTTTTTATCCTGATAGAATGGCTTCACGTATTATTGGAATGGGGGATATTTTATCTATTGTTGATAAGGCTAATGAGGTTATTGATGAGAAGGAAGCTGAGAATTCTTTGAAGAGAATGAAGTCTGGTAAGTATGATTTGGAAGATTTTTTAAAACAAATGAAACAGATTAAGAAACTTGGTTCTCTTGAGTCTATTTTGAAACTTTTACCGGGTGCTAAGAAGATTGGTCTTAATAATATAAATATTGATCCTAAGGATATGTCACATATTGAGGCTATTGTTCTTTCTATGACTTTGGAGGAAAGAAGAAATCCTTCGATAATAAAGGCTAGTAGAAAGCAAAGAATTGCAAAGGGTAGTGGACGTTCTGTTCAAGAGGTTAATCGTTTACTTACACAGTTTGAGCAAAGTAAAAAGATGATGAAACAAGTAGCAAGTGGCAATTTTAAGTTACCTTTTTAAAGAAACATGAAAAAAAAGTTGAAATTTGTTAATTGTTTGTGATATAATACAAATCAGTAAAGGCAAGAAAGGAGGGTTAAAATGACCGAAGTAACAGTAAAAGGTAATTTAGATGGAGCATTAAAGAAGTTTAAACAAAAATGTGCTCGTGATGGTGTCCTTTCTGAAGCCAAAAAAAGAAAGTTTTATGATAAACCAGGAGTAAAAAGAAGAGAGGAAAAGAAACAAAACATCATTAATTCAAGAAAGAGAAATAAAAGAACAAATAGAAGTAATTAAGTAGCTTAAGAGCTGCTTTTTTTGGAGGTAGATATTATGTTAGAAAAGTTTAAAAAAGAAATGATAACTGCAATGAAGGAAAGAGACAAGGTTAAACTTAATACTTTAAGAGCAGTTAAAGGTGCTATGCAACTAGAGGTTATTAATAATAAGAAGGAAGAATCTGATGAACTTTTACTTGATGTTATTAATAAACAAATAAAGATGAGAAATGATTCTATTGAGGAATTTGAAAAAGCAGGTAGGGATGATTTGGTTAATTCTTATAAGAGTGAGATTGATATTTTAGAGGAGTATATGCCTAAGAAATTAAGTGAAGATGAAATTAATGAAATATTGGACTTAGGTATTAGTGAAAGTGGTGCTAGTAGTGTCCGTGATTTAGGATCTGTTATGAGAATAGTTACTCCTAAGGTTAAGAATAGATGTGATATGAAAGTTGTTACTGGAATGTTAAGAGATAAATTAAGTAAATAATTTATCTTTTTTTGTTTTTATTGTTTTGATATTTTAAAATATTTTTTAAGATAAGGTGTGCATTTTGTGATTTTCTGTTGCTTTTTTTCCTATTTGAGGTTAAAATTAATTTATAAAATATAGAGGAGTAAATAGTATGGAAAAGAGGTTTAAGAGGGCATTTACTTTGGTTGAAATGTTAGTAGTTGTAGGAATTATTGCGGCTTTACTGGTAACGGTTATTCCTATGGTTTCTAAGTATATAAAGGATGGAAAGAATGATTATAATGAGAAGCTTAGGTCTCAATTATTACTTTCTGGTAAGGATTATTATAGTAATAATAAGGATAAGCTTCCTGTTAAAGTGGGTTTAAAGTATAAAAGTAAGGATTATGATGTTGTTTCTTTACCAGAGATGCAAAGTCAGAATTATGTAAGTAATGATTTTGCTGATGCATATGGAAATAGTTGTAAGGAAAGTTTTGTTTATGTAAGGCAGAAGAATGATGCTAAGGAATATAATTATTATGCTTGTTTGAGATGTACTGGTAAAGATGGAAAGATTATTAATTATAGTGATGATTTAGTTTGTAAGGGTAATAATTGGGGAGATGAAATTGGTCCTGTTTGTTCTAATGATGCTAGTTATAATATTGGTGTTAGAAAGAAAAATGATCATGTGTTTAATCCTAGTTTTGTTTTTTTAAGAGATGTTGGAGATAGTTATGCTACTAGTGGTGATAATAAAGGTAAGATAGTTCGGGCTTTTGTTGAAGGAAAAGTTAAGAGTTTTCAAGTTGGTTTTCCTAGTGGTTATAGTTTTAATAATATAATGAGTGTTAATTTTATAGATAAGATTAATAAAAGATATTCAGAAAAAGATAGAAATGATGAGTATATTATAACTTTAACTGATGGTGTTCATACTTCTAGTAGTTGTGCTAAGTTTGTGATAGATAAAGAAAAACCTAGTTGTGTTTTTGATTTAAAACAAAGTAAGGGTAATAAAACTTTGACTCTTAGTTCTAGTGATAATTATAGCGATCCTATTAAAATTAGTAAACTTATTTCTTCTAAGAATAAAGAAACAAATGTAGAGGATAGAGGTACTGGATTTTCTACTGTTTCTAAGAGTGTTTTAGGACTTAAAGATAGTATGTATTATGGTTATACTATGGATGAGGCTGGTAATAGTAACACTTGCTTTAAGAAAGTAAAAATAAAGATGTTTGATGGGGAAAAGCCTTATTGTACTATTACTAATGATGTTGATAATAAATGGTATAGCTTTAAAGGTACATATAGAAGTAAGACTTTAAAGGCTGAGTGTTATGTTGCAGGTGGTGCTAATAAAGCAAAAGTTGATTTGAAGAAAATTGGCGTAAGTAATGCAGTTGGTTCTGTTAGTGCTAAGAAAACTGATAATGATAATCCTGATAATAAAGTTACTTTTGATATAGTGTTTACTCCTGCTAATAATAAGGCTGGTAATACAGTTGTTAGTTTGAATGAAGGTTTTGTTATAGATGATGCTGGAACTACTAATGATAGTGTTAAGTCTTCAAATATTAAAGTTGATTCTATATCTCCTAGTATTAGTTATGCTCCACAAACTTCTAAAGAAAGTGGAGGTTGGTATAAGGCTCCATTTAAACTTAAGTTAAGTTGTTTGGATAGTAATAGTGGTGTTTCTAGTTTTAAAGTTAATAATTCTAACTTTAGTTCTGGTAGTATAATTACTAGAAATAGTGCTGCTAATCCTGTTACTTATGCTTCTGTTTGTGTAGATAAAGCTGGTAATAGTGTTAGTGGTTCTAATAGTTATAAGGTTAAGGTTTATTCTGAAAATTCTATTTGTGGTGTTAAGTCTTATGTAAAATGTAGGCATAAGGATTGTGGTTGTGAAACTTATAAATATTGTACTAATGGATGTAAAGTTTATAAGAAATGTAGTGCATATACTAATTGGTCATGTAAGAAAAAGACAAAGACTACTGGTTGTGTTGCTTATGGTGTAGGTAAGAAATGTCCTTCTTGTTCACCTTATACAAGAACTACTAGTAAAAGAACTTGTGGTAAGTGCACTAATAAAATTTGTAAGAAAGTTGCTGGTGCTATTGTAACTATTAAATATACTAGAAGTTATACTGATTGTACACGTAGTTCTTATACATATAATTGTGGTTGCAAAACATATTATTATAAACAATGTGGTTGTAAGCAATATGTTTATTGTGCTACTAAGGGATGTGGTATTAAATCATATCAAACATGTTGGCATTATTAAAGATCGGTTTTCGATCTTTTTTTTGATTGATAAAATTTTTGTTTTGTTTTATAATTATGTTAATGATAGTATAAGGAGGTATGAGTATGGTTAATAGAAGAGGTTTTACTTTAGTAGAAGTTTTGGCTGTTGTTATTATACTTTCTGTTTTATCTATTATGGTTATACCTAATGTTAGTGAATATGTTGCACAGGGTAAGGATGAATATAATAAAAGTCTTAAGAAAACACTTACTTTGGCGGGAAAGAATTTTTATTCTGATAACAGGATGAGAATTCCTAAACCAGTTGGTGTTGTTACTGATTTTGTTACCGCTAATGAACTTGCAAGTAAGAATTATCTTACTGGTAGTTTTGTTGATTCTGATAAAAATGATTGTAAGAGTAAGAGTTATGTAGTGGCGGTTAATGAAATTTCTGATGTTAAGTATCATGCTTGTTTAACTTGTGGGGATAAGAATTATAGTTCTGATGATGAATATTGTGATACAATGGTTCGTGATATTGATTCTTCTAATCCTAGTGATAGTGGCAAGAGTAAGGTTATTTGTAGTGTTAGTGCTAAAGATACTGATGATGGTGCTAGTGTTACTATTAATGCGAGTAGTAGTAAAGAAAAAATTAATAAGATTATTTACTATAATACTGATACTAAGAAGTATAAAAGTTTATTGACTGATTTTGAATATAGTACTTCTATTACAAAAACGATAACTATTAGTGATTTTGGAAAATTTAAGATTTATGTATCTAGTAGTGATGGTGTTAGATCTGATTGTGGTGGTTCGGTTATTGATAATAGTTTTTCTGCTAATTTTAAAGTTGATATGTATTTAGTTAATAAGTCAGAATATGATTCTCATAAAAATACTGAATATACTAGGACTGAACTTAATAAACTTGATAAATATGATGGTACTACTTGGAAGAATGCTTATGTATATGCTAAGCTTACTTATAAGAAAAGTAGATTTTCTAGTGTTAAGCTTGATGGAAATGATTTAAATAATAAATTTATTTGGCTTGATGCAGAAGGTGCTAAAAATTATAAGATTACTGCTGTTGATATGAAAAGGGGTACTCAAACAGTTTCTTTGAATACTAAACTTGATAGGACTCCGCCGGTTATTGGAAAAATTGATAATTCTAGTAATGGTGTTTGGGTTAATCAAACTATTACTGTTAAGACTCCTTATAGTGATAGTTATTCTGGTATTGATAGAATCGAGTATAGTACTGATAATAAGAACTGGATTACTAGTTGGGATTCTAATACTGGTTCTTTGGCTACTAAGATATGGAAGAATAGTAGTAATATAAATTATTCTATGTATATTAGGGCTTATGATAAGGTTGGTAATATGTCTAATCTGTGTAATGGTAATGTTCAACCATGTAATACAAATGTTCATATAGATATAACTCCTCCTGTTATGTATAAGCATTGTTTATATAAGGTTGCAAGTAAGAAATGGTATTTTAGGTATTATTTTAGTGATTCTGGTGGATCTGGTTATAGTGGTTATAAATGGGGTTATTGTTACAGAATTTGTCCTAAGTGTCCTAGTAGTTATATGTGTTCTTATAGATCTGCTGATAGTAAAGCTGCTGCTAGTGGCACTTGGTATTCTTCTAGTTATAAGGAAACTTCTTATCAAATTGCTCCGACTAAAGGTGCTAGGACTATTGGTTCTACTACTAGGTTATATTTTAGAGACAATGCTGGTAATGTTGCTACTGGTAGTTATACTGATACTTGGTATTATGGTGGGGGTAGTAGTCCAGGTAGTTGTTAAGATCGGATTTTCGATCTTTTCTTTTACACTCTTTTGACAAACAAATGTTTTGTTTTTGTCTCTATGACATAATATTACAATAAAAACTATTTACAAAGTGGTTTTGTGATAATATAATTGTGGTAGACAGTGGTATATAGTGGTTGAAAGTGGTGATGTTATGTTAATGGGTGAGTACCATCATAATATTGATGAGAAGGGTCGTATTATAATACCTTCTAGGTTGCGCGATGAACTTGGTGATAATGTAATAGTTACTCGTGGTCTTGATGATTGTTTGTTTTTATATTCTATGGATGAATGGTCTTTACTTGTTTCTAAACTTAAATCACTTCCTTTTACTAAGAGAGATGCTAGGAATTTTTCTAGAATGTTTCTTTCGGGTGCTACTGGTTGTTTATTTGATAAACAAGGTCGTGTTAAGATATCTTCTCCGCTTATTGATTATGCTAGTCTTAATCATGAGTGTGTTATTATTGGTGTTAATGATAGAATTGAGATATGGGCTAAGGAAAAGTGGGATAAGTTTATTTGTGAGAGTACTAATGAATTTTCAGATTTAGCAGATCATTTGTTTGATATTGGGGGATAATATGGAGAAACATAAAAGTGTGCTTCTTGATGAGGCTATTAATTATTTGAATATTAAATCTGATGGTATTTATGTTGATGCGACTTTGGGTTTTGCTGGTCATTCTAGTGAAATTTTAAGAAGAGCTTCTAAAGGATATTTATATGCTTTTGATAAAGATGTGTCTGCTATTTCATATAGTAAGGAGAAATTATCTAAGATTGGAGATAATTTTAAGATATTTAATACAGGTTTTATGAATATGAAATTGTATCTTGAGGAGGAGGTTTCTTCTGTTGATGGAGTTTTGTTTGATATTGGAGTTTCTTCTGCTGAGATAGATGATGGTTCTAAGGGATTTAGTTATATGCATGATGGTCCTCTTGATATGAGAATGAATAAAGATAGTTCTTTATCTGCTTATGATGTTGTTAATAATTATTCTGCTAAGGATTTGGTTAGAATTTTTAGAGAATATGGGGAAGAAAAACATGCTTATAAGATTGCTAAGTGTATAGATGAGGCTCGTAGTGTTAAGAATATTGAAACTACTTTTGAGCTTGTTGATATAATTGATAAGTGTTATCCATATAAAGAAAAGCGTAATGGACATCCTGCTAAGAAAGTTTTTCAAGCTATTAGAATAGAGGTTAATAATGAACTTGAAGAACTTGTGGTGGGACTTAAGTCTAGTTTAGATCTTTTAGATGTTGGGGGAAGGGTTGTTGTTATTACTTTTCATTCGTTAGAGGATCGAATTGTTAAGAATTTATTTAAGAAAATGAGTGATATTTCTCCAGTTGTTAAGGGAATGCCTAATGTTCCTTTGGAGATGTTACCTGATTTTAAACTTGTTACTAATAAACCTATTATACCTAGTGATTATGAGATGAGTAGTAATCCTAGGAGTAAGTCTGCTAAACTTAGAGTTATAGAGAGAGTTAAATAATGTGTTAGGAGGGATATTTTGAAGAAGAAAAAGAAAAAATCTGTAAAGTTTACTAAGTATGAAAAAGTACTTTTTGTTATTACTGCGATTATTTGTTTGTCATATCCCTTTATGAGTGTTTTTGCAAAGAGTACTTTGAGTGAGATGAATTATAAGCTTGAAAATAGTAAGGATGAGATTGCTAAGCAGAGTAAAAATAATGAGAGTCTTCAAATGAAGATTAATGAACTGGCTTCACTTGAAAATCTGGAATCTGTTGCAAAAAAGATGGGATTAAGTTATACTAATAGTAGTATTAAAACAATAGATAAGTAGGGTGATTGTATGAAAAAGAGTAAGATTAGTAATAAGTTAATTAATTTATTTATTGTAATTGCTCTTTTTTGTTTTTTATATCTTGTTTATAGGGTTGCTTATTTAGGGCTTTCTAAGGAAGTTGATGGTGTTAATTTAAAAGAATTTGCTGATAGTCGTAGTGTTGTTTCTAAGAAGATATATGCTAAGAGGGGTAATGTTTATGATTCTAATGGTGAGTCTCTTGCTATTAATGTTTCTTCTTATACTTTGATTGCTTATTTAGATGAGTCTAGGAGTAAAGGTGAGGATACTTTGTATCATGTTAAGGATAAGAAAGGGACTGCTAAGAAGCTTGCTACTGTTCTTAAGATGAAAGAATCTGAGATTTATGATATTTTGAATCAGGATGATATGTATCAAGTAGAGTTTGGAGAGGCTGGAAAAGGTCTTACTGAACTTGAAAAGGAAAAGATTGAGAAACTTAATCTTCCGGGACTTGATTTTGTTGCTGATGAGAAAAGGTATTATCCTAATGGTGATTTTGCTTCTTATACTTTGGGGTATGCTAAGAATGATGATGATGGAAAGATTAATGGGGAGTTTGGGATGGAACAGCTTCTTAATGATGTTTTATCTGGTACTGATGGGTATACTACTTATCAAAAGGATCTTAATGGTTATAAGATTCCTGGAACTAAGGAAGTTACTGTTAATGCTATAAATGGTAATGATGTTTACTTAACTATTGATTCTAATGTACAGTTTTTCTTGGAACAAGCTGCTAATAAGGCTGAGGAAAAGTATGATTTTGATTGGCTTACTTTGGTGGTAGCGGATGCTAAAACTGGTAAGATACTTGGCAGTACACAAAGACCTTCTTTTGATCCTAATAAGAAGAATATTAAGAACTGGATTGATATTACTGTAGGAGAGGCTTATGAACCTGGATCTATTATGAAGACTTATACTTATATGGCTGCAATGGAAGCTGGTACTTATCGTGGTGATAGTAAGTTTAAGTCAGGTAGATATAAAGCTGAAGATGGTACGGTTATAAGTGATTGGAATTCTACTGGATTTGGTAATATTACTTATGATCAAGGGTATCAGGCTTCTAGTAATGTTGGTATTATAAATATAATAAATAATTTTATTAATAAGAAGATTTTAGAGGATTATTTTGCTAAACTTGGTTTTGGTGAAAAGACTGGTATTACTTTGTCTAGTGAGGTTTCTGGTAAGATTAATTTTAAGTATCAGACTGAGGTTTATAATGCAGGTTTTGGACAAGGTATAACTACGACTCCTATGCAACATATTCAGGCTCTTACTTCTATTGCTAATGATGGTATTATGCTTAAGCCTTATATTATTGATAAGGTTGTTGATGAAAGTGGTAAAGTTGTATACAAAGGTGAGAGGACTGAGGCTGGTAGGGTGGCTTCTAAGAAAACTGCTCTTAAGATGAGAGAACTTATGTATAAGACTGTCAATTCTAATTGGTATGCTGCGACTGGTTCTGAGTATAGGGTTAAGAATTCTAGTGTTATTGGTAAGACTGGTACAGCACAGCTTGTTAATTCTAGGACTGGTAATTATTATAATGATGATTATAATGTTATTAAATCTTTTGTAGGTATGTGGCCTAAGAATGATCCTAAGGTTGTAATTTATGCTTCTGTTAAGAGATCTGGTACTAGTAAGGCTATTTCTAAACCTGTTACGGAAATAGTTAAGAATATGAATAAGTATTTGAATATTTTTGATGATGATGGAAAGGAAAAAACTGTTAAGAATCATGTTATTGATAATTATTTGAATACTGAGCTTAGTACTGTTAAGAGTGAGGCTAAGTATATTAAGAAACTTATTATTGGAAATGGTTCTAAGGTTGTTAATCAGTATCCTAGTAAGGGTACGATTATTGATTCTAATGAGTCTTTGATATTACTTACTAATAGTAGTAATTATAAGATGCCTAATTTAAAAGGGTATAGTAAACTTGAAGCTAATGAAGTATGTAATATGTTAGGGCTTAAGTGTACTTTTAAGGGTTATGGTTATGTTAATAATCAGTCTATTAGTAATAAAGTTGTTAAGGAAAATGATAAGGTTTCGTTTGTGTTAAAGTAGAGGATTTTTTCCTCTTTTTATTATGAGGGATTATGTTTTAAAATTTGTTGTTTTATACTAAAAAAAGAAGCTTTTATTTTGCTTCTTTTATGAATCCAGCTGACTTTATTTTTGATTTTATTCTAGCTTTAGTTTGTTCTCCTTCTATTCTGATTAGGCTTTCTTCTCCTTTATCGAAAAATAAGACTGTTGGAGTTCCGTTTATACTAAATAGTTCATCATAAATTTCTTGTTCTTTTTCTGATAGATTGCTTATGTTTAGACTATAGGCTTCTATATTATTTTCACTTAATACACTTATGAAGTTTGGAGTAAATGCTTTGCAGTGTTCACAGTCTGTTTGTTTTATGTAAAGAATGAAGTTATCTTTGTTTTTGATTTTTGATGTTACTTCGTTTAATGTTATGTCGTGGATGTATTTTTCTTTGTCTTGCGAGAATACTAAAGCAATTATTATTAAGGCTATTATTAGTAATATAAATAGGAATAGCCATTTATGTTTTTTTATCATTTTTAACACCTCTTTTTTAATGATAGCATATTTGTTTTTTAAAATAAATATTTTAGGGTAAATTTGTTTACAATTTTGTATATTTATAGTAAAATATGGTGTATTTGAGGAGGTATATTATGAAAGATACTAAGTTTTATAGGGTTGAGACTTTGGGTATGGTGTTTGATGAGAATATGGAGTTATGTGTTCCTAATGTTATTGGTAAGAAAAGTAATTTTTTTGAGGGTAAGGATTCTAAATATGATAGTATGCCAATGTTTGCGTATTTATCTGATGATGTGTTAAGGGATGTTGTTACGGATGATATTGTTAAGTTTGAATCTAATTTTATACTTCCAGATGGGGTATCTGTTTCTAAGAGTATAAAGGATGATAGTTTGGATGATATTGTTGCTATTTCAATTAAGCCTGTTACTGTTGATGCTATGTTTGGTTGGGTTTTTGAACTTGATAGGGAAGATGTTAAGAGATATATTACAGAGGTTGATAAGTTAAAGAAAATTAGTATTAGGAGATATGGTGTTAGAAATAAAGTTAAATCTATAAGAGAGGATGAATATCTTAAGGGGTTAATGCTTGATAATATTAATAGTTTTAAGAATAATTGTTTTCTTATAAAAAGGGAAATGGATTCTGATTTTAAGTTTGTTAAGAAAAAATAAGTGCTAGAAAAAACAAGGCACTTTTTTAGTTGCCTTGTATGTTGTTATCATTATATATATTTTTTAATAGGTCGTCGGTGTAGTTTTCTTTGTTTTGGGTATTGTTATCTATTCTTAAGGAATTAAAGACATTGTCATCGAATAGATTTCCATCATTATTTGTTGTAAATAGTGGTGTTTCTTGGTTATTATTTATTTGTTGATCAGTTATTTGACTATTGTTTTCGTTAGGAATATTTATTATATTTTGGTTTGGTGTTGTTTCTTGTTGTATGTTATTTATTTGTGGCTCATTATTTTGATAGGTGTTGTTTGTTTGTTCTTGAGGATTTATATTTTCTTGTTGTGTTCTGTAATTATTTGTAATATTTTGATTTATCGGTATTTCTTGTTGGTTATTTAATATTTCTTGGTTTTCATTGTTATTTTGATTGTTTTCTGTTATTGTTTGGTTGTTGTTTATTATTTCTGGATTTGTATATATCATGTTGTTATTCATTAGTGGATTGTTTTCATCTGATGTGTCTATTCCTATGGTTTTATCTACAAAATCTTCGGAGATGTCATCATAGTCGTCGTAATCTACTAATCTAAATACTTCTTTTAAATCTGTTATTCCTTCTAGGACTTTTATTAATCCATCTTGGAATAGGGTTTTTACATTTTTTTTGTATATTAAATGTTTTAGTTCTTCACGATCGATTCCTTTATTGATAGCTTCTCTTATTTCTTCATTTATCATTAATACTTCTTGAAGGGCAATTCTTCCTGTGTAACCGTTATGACAGTATTCACAATTTCCGGCTTCATATATTGTGTCTATATTTATTCCTAGTGCTTTTTTGAATAGTATTTTTTCTGTTTCGTTAGCAGGTCTTTGAGTTCTACAACGTGGACATAGTTTTTTTGCTAGGGTTTGCGAGATTATTCCCTTTAGTGATGATGATAAGAGGTATCTTTCAACATCCATATCGATAAGTCTTTCGATGGTTGTTAGGGAATTGTTTGTATGTAGTGTTGATAGTACTAGATGTCCTGTTATAGATGCACGTATTGCTATTTTTGCTGTTTCACTATCACGAATTTCTCCGATTAGAATGATGTTAGGGTCTTGTCTTAGAATTGAACGAAGTACTGTAGCAAAGTCTAATCCAATTTCAGAGTTTACTTGTACTTGGTTGAGTCCTTCGATACTCATTTCTACGGGATCTTCTACTGTTATGATGTTTGTTTCTTCTTTGTTTAGTTTTTGAAGCATTGAATATACTGTTGTAGATTTACCTGATCCAGTTGCTCCGGTTATTAAGATGATACCGTTAGGACTGTTTAACATTTCCATAATTATTTTGTAGTTATCTCCGGTGAAACCTAGGTATTCTATTCCTTGTAAGCTCATTGAATAGTCTAGGATTCTGATAACTATTTTTTCTCCAAAGCTTGTTGGTAAGGCAGATACACGAAGATCTAAATCTTTTCCTTCAATAACACTTTTTATAGCACCATCTTGTGGTAGTCTTGATTCTGTGATATTCATTCCTGCAAGTAGTTTTACTCTAGTTGTAAGATTTCTTTTGTATTTGTTATCTATTATGGCATAATCACGAAGTTCTCCATCTATTCTTATTCTAATTTTTAGGTATTTTTCTGCTGGATCAAAATGAATATCACTAGCATTTCTTACTACTGAATCAATTATAATATCATTTACTATGTCTACTATAGGAGTGGTAGTAAAATCAAACTCTCGCATCATAAAAATCGTTCCCCTTTATTCTAATTTGTAAAATTCATAGTTATTTTATTTTTACACTAGAATTTATTCTAAAAGTATTATATAATAAATTTGTAAAATAAGCAAGTAGAAGGTGAGTAATATGAGAAGGAAATTAAAAAATAATAAGGGTTTTGCTATGGCTGAGTTATTGGCTGTTTCTATGGTAATATTGCTTCTTTTTTCTATTCTTTTTTCTAATTATTTACCACTTGTTGCAGAATATGAGAATAGACTTAGTTATAATGATGTAACTGCGGAGTATGCTGGTTATTATGTTAGAAAGATGTATTTGACTGATGATAATAAATTGTCTAGTTCTACTAAAAGTTTTATTAATAATGGTATTGGTAGTAATTCGTTTTATAAGGTTTATGATAAGAATGCTAGTATTAATAAAGTTTGTGAGCAATATGTTGTTAATGAACAAGATGGTGATAAGAAAGTTATTGCTGAGAAATATTGTAATAGTATTTTAGATGAGTATGCTATTGAAGAAATAATTATTACTAATTATAGTATGACTGATGTTAAGAGTAAGTATACTAAATCTTCTGGAAAACTTTATAAGTATATACAGTATTTACCTGAATATAAGAATACTATTTATACTGGTAATAATGATTTATATAGAATTATTTTAAAAACTAAAGATGGTTATGCTACTACTCCGATTGATACTGATTATTATACTCCTGGTAGTTGTTTTACTGGTAGAAGTGTTTCTGGTGGCATTGAAATTACTAATTATAATATGACTGGTAGTGATTGTGGTTCTATTGTTACTATAAGAAAAGATAAAAATCTTACTATGAAGAATAGTAATGGTAAGAGTATAACTGGTAAGATTGTTTCTATTGGAGATAATGCTTTTAAGGCTAAAGGGGTTACTTCTATTAATTTAAATGGCATGGTAAAAAGTATTGGTGCTAGTGCATTTGAAGGCTCTAAACTTGGTAGTATTGATTTGACTGGTATTAATAGTATTGGAGATAGTGCTTTTAAGAATACTCAAATTAGTAGTGTTGTTATACCTTCTAGAGTTACAAATGTTGGGAAGGAAGCTTTTGCTTCTAATAAAAAGCTTAATTTCATTGATATTAATAATACTGTTAGTAGTGAAGGGGAATTTATGGATTCTGGTAATAGTAGTGCTGATAGTATGTCTATTGATTTAGGAAATGTTACTAATATAAAGGCAAATATGTTTAAGAATTTTTTGTTTTCTAGTAATAGTACTATAAATATGTCTAAAGTTACTAGTATTGGAGATAGTGCTTTTGAAAGTACTGATATTCAAAAAATTAATAATATTTCTATTGGTAATGTTACTATTGTTGGTAATAAGGCTTTTTATAATTTAGATATTAATAATTTGGTTTTAGGTAAAATTAGTAGTGTAGGTGAAAAAGCCTTTGCTTTAAGTAGTGTTAGTAATAATATTTTATCTAAAGTTGATTTGAGTTCTGTTACTGTTTTAGGAAATAATGCTTTTGAAAATAGAAAGATTAATGGATTAGATCTTAGTGGTTCTAATATTACTTCTATTTCTAAGCTTGCTTTTAAATCTTGTGGTATTTCTAATGTTATTTTTTCTGATAAGATTACTAGTGTTGGAGAAGGTAGTTTTGAAGGAAATAATTTTAATAAAATTGATTTACCTAGTTCTTTAACTAATATTGGGGTTAATGCTTTTAAGGAAAACTCTAATATTACTAGTTTTGATTTACCTGCTTCTTTAAATGTTATTGGAAATGGTGCTTTTGATAGTTGGAGTAAACTTGAAACTATTAATAATAATTCTACTAAATTTAATGATTATGATAATTGGTGTATGGTTGTTGCTAGTGATGATACTAGTTGTAAATCTGAAAAGAGTGATACTGGTTATGCTATAGGTATTGGTGATCGACTTATTAATGTAGTTAATAGTAATGGTAATAAAATTTCTGAGAATGGGGGTAATGGTAATGAATAATAAGGGTATGACTATTGTTGAACTTATTGTAACTTTTTCTCTTTTACTTGTTATTGTAGTTGGTATGTTTAATTTGATAACTGATGTTAAGCTTGAGCTTGAGAATAAGCAAATAGGGAAGGATTTTACTGAGTATTCTTCTACTATAGGTAGTAAGATACAATATGATTTTTTGAATAGTAAGGTTGGTTCTATTGCTTTTAAGAATAGTGGTGATGAATGGAGTTGTGTAAATAGATCTGGTCCTTGTGGTGATGGGACTAATGGTGGATATAAGTTTGGTAACGAAAGTATAACTCTTGGTAAGCTTAATAGTATGTGTAAGGATATTACTCCTTGTATTGTTTATTCTTATATGGATGGTAGTGCTAATAAAACTAGAGTTATTGGTCTTAATATAAAGCCTAATGGATCTGGTTCTTTAGCTAAATATGGTATATATTATAATGATGTTTTTGAGGCTATTCCTGATCAAGATTATGTAGAAATTAAGAATGTTATTAATGTAAGTGATTCTGATGGTGAGGAAGATGTTGTTGCTAAGTTACCAGAGGCTAGGTATGATAATGATAATGGGTTATTTGTTATTGATTTTCCTTTTTATTTAGTTGATAATAATAAAAACTATGGATTTAAAATTGTTTATTCTTTTGATACTAAAGGAAATAAATAATAGTTATTAATATTAGGACACTTATTATTCCGTGTATAATTCTTGAAATTAAGAAGGGTAAGTATTTTACCTTTTTTTTGTGTAGGATACTCATTATTTGAAAGTGAACTGAAAATCCTCCGAATGAGATTAGAAACATTGATAGTAATACTTTTATGTTATAGTCTATGTTTGATAGGGATAGGTATTTTAGACCACTTGTCATTTCTAAGATTCCTATTAAGGGTATTGTTATGATGTTTTTTGTTTTGAATAGTATGTTTATTATTATAAGAAAGAATGTTATTATTCCGAATATATTTATTAGGGTTTCTATGCTTGTTTTGATACTTGTTATTAGGACTTTGAAGAGATTTGTGTTATTTATTTTGGTGTTTAGGTATTTTAAATTGTTTATTTTGGTATTTGGTATGTTTTTTGTTTGATTATAGTTTTTAAATATTATTCCTATTATAATATTTCCTAGTATATGTGATATTAGAAGCATTATTCCTATTTTTTGACTTTTTAGGAACATTATTCCGACTGTATTTACGATGAATAGAGGATTTGAGAAGAATGAAAACATTAGTATTTTTTGAGCGTCTTTGGTGTTTATTTGTTTTTTATTTAGTAAGTCGTTTATGTATTTTGCACTGCTGGGGAATCCTGTTATCATGCTCATAAAGAAGATGAAGGCTCCTTCTCCTTTGGTTTTAAATAATATATTCATTGGTTTTTTGAAGATATTTCCTAGGACTTTTGGTATGTCTATTTCTACTAGGATTGATGATATTATGAACATGGGAAATAATGATGGCATGATGTTTTTTAGGAAAAGGTTGCTACTAAAGGTTATTGTTTGGTTAAGGGTGTTTGAGTTTAAAAATATATTTATTATAGTAATTAGTAGGGTGATAATAATTGTAAAGGAATATAATTTTTTTTTCATATTTCACCTAATTTCCTGTTATAATTATATTGGAGAGATGATTATGAAGAACGATATGATTAGAAATTTTAAAGATAAAATAAGACAATTTTTTAAGAATCCTAAGGAAGTTGTTTCATTTTTTTTGCCTATAGTTATTACTCTTTGTTTGCTTATTCCTGTTCCTTATTATATAAAACTTGGGGGAGGTACTATTAAGCTTAATGATAAGATTAATATAAAGGGTGAGGCTAGTAGTGATGGTTCTTTGGAGGCTTTGTATGTTAAGGAGTCTAAGGGGATAGTGTTTACTTATTTACTTTCTTATGTTGTTCCGTCTTTTGATAAGGAAAAGATTGAGGATGTTTATATTGATAATGAGGATGATGATTCTTATAATTATCGTGAAAAGCTTTATTTTACTACTTCTTTAGATGCTGCTACTAAGGTTGCTTTTGAGAAGGCTGGTAAAGAGGTTGATATTGCTTCTAGTAAGTTTTTAGTTATATATATTGATAAGGATTCTAAGAGTAATTTAAGGGTTGGGGATCAAATTTTAAAGATTAATGGTAATGTTGTTAAGAGTTATGAAGAAATTAATAAGTATGTTAGTAGTGATAAGGGTAAAAAAAGTGTTAGTATAACTGTTAAGAGAGATGGTGAGGTAATTACTACTGATAATTCTTTGATGATGATAGATGGTGAACCTAAACTTGGAATTGTTGTTTCTAATGAGATATCTTATAAGAGTAATCCAGAGGTTGATTTTGATTTTAATGGAAAGCAAGCTGGTCCTTCGGGTGGTCTTATGATTGCCCTTACTATATATAATAAACTTGTTTCTTATGATATTACTGGTGGTAAGAGGGTTGTTGGAACTGGTACGATTGATTTAAAGGGTAATGTTGGAGAAATTGGTGGTGTTAAACATAAGTTGATGGCTGCTAGTAATAGAAAGGCTGATATTGTTTTTGTTCCTAAGGATAATTATAAAGAGGCTAAAAAGATAAAAGATGATAAAGGCTATAATTTTGAACTTGTTGGGGTGTCTACTTTTGATGAGGCAGTTGAGTACTTAGAAAATAATTAGATTTTATAGTAAACTATCTTTGTAAAGATGGTAGTTTACTTGTTTTTTTTTGTGAAAGAAGATATAATTGTATTGATTAGGAGGAATAGAAAATGAAATATTTTTTTGCAGGAATAGAGGGATCTGGTATGGCTGCTCTTGCTTCAATGCTTTTTGATTCTGGTAATGAGGTTATGGGCTGTGATGATGCTAAGGTTTATTCTTTTACATTAGAAGAGTTAAATAAAAGGGGGATTAAGGTTTATAAGAATGCTGATAAACTTACTTCTGATATGATTTTTGTTTATACGTCTGCTATTCATAGTGATCATTATGCTTATAAGAGAGCTAAAGAGCTTGGATGTAAGATGTATGAATATTATGAGATGATTGGAGAACTTACTAAGAATTATGATACTATTTCTATATGTGGTACTCATGGTAAGACTACTACGACAGCAATGCTTGCTAATGTGTTTAAGAATACTATTGGTACTAATTATTTAATTGGTGATGGTACTGGTGTTATTGATAAGAGTTCTAATAGATTTATTGTTGAGTCTTGTGAGTTTGATAGACATTTTTTGAATTATTATCCTAAATATACTATTATTACTAATATTTTTTATGATCATGTTGATTGTTATAAGAATATTGAGGAAATTATTGAGACTTTTGAGAAGTTTGTTATGCAAACTGAGAAGAAGGTTATTGCGTGCGGAGATAATGAAAATGTAAGGAAACTTAAGAGTGATAAGATTGTTTATTATGGTTTTGGTGATAATAATGATGTTCGTGGTGTTATAAAAGAGTTAAGAGAAGATGGTAGTAGTTTTGATGTTTATATTCATGATGAGTTTTATGGTAGCTTTAATATAAATATTTTTGGGGAACATATGATTGAGAATGCTCTTGCTTGTATTTATATGTGTTATCTTGAAGGTATTTCTCTTGATGATATTACTAAGTATTTGAATGAGTTTCATGGTGCTAAGAGGAGATTTAGTGAAGAGAAAATAGGAGATGTTGTGTTAGTTGATGATTATGCTCATCATCCTAATGAGGTTGCTACAGTACTTAAGACTGCTAGACAAAAGTATCCTGATAAGGAACTTGTTCCTGTTTTGATTCCTTATACTATTTCGAGGACTAAGGCTTTTTATAAGGATTTTGCTAATGTTTTAAAAGAGGCTGATAAGGTTTATGTTACGGATATTGAACCTGCTAGGGAAAAGTTTTCTGATTTTCCTGGAGTTAGTTCTGATCTTATAATTAAGGAAATTCCTGGGGCTGAACATATTTCAAGTGAAGAGATTAGTAAACTTTATAAACATAAAAATGCTGTTATTCCTTTTATGGGATGTAAGGATCCTACTTGGCTTATTGATGCTTATAAAGAGGGGCTTAATAAATGAATATGATAAGGCTTGTTGTGGGGCCGCTTAAAACTAATTGTTATATTCTTTATGAGGATGGTAAGTGTTTGATAATTGATCCTGGTGATGAGGAAAATAATATAATTAAACAAATAGATAAACTTGGGATTAAACCTGTTGGTATTTTACTTACACATAATCATTTTGATCATACGATGTGTGCAGAGAGTTTAAGTAGTTTTTATAGAGTACCAATATTTGATCATAAGAATTTATTTGAAGGGAAGAAGAAAATTGAACCTTTTAATTTTGAGGTTATTTATACTCCTGGACATTCTAATACAAGTATAACTTTTTATTTTAAGGATTATGGTATTATGTTTGTTGGAGATTTTATCTTTTATGAAAATATTGGTAGGGTTGATTTACCGGGTGGTTCTTTTAGTGATATGATTGACTCTCTTAGAAAAATAAAGAAATATGATGATGATATAGTTTTGTATCCTGGACATGGGGATGAGACTAGTATTGGTCATGAGAAAAAATATAATCATTACTTTGAGTAGTGGTTTTTTTGAATAGTTTTATGCAAGATTTATGCAAGATTTATGTAAGATGTGTTGAATAGTTTTTTAAAATATAGTATAACAAATATATATTATTATACATAAAATATTATGGGGGTTTTGTATGTATAATAGTATTAAAGCTAGTGAGCTTAAGGGTATGATAGGAAGGGTTAATATAATAGATATTAGAAAGAATTTTTTATATAATTTAGGATCTATTCCTAGTAGTAAGAATATACCTAGTAGTTTTTTATTAATTGATCCTAGTAAATACTTAGATAAAGATAAAGAATATTATATATATTGTACACAAGGAATAGAAAGTTCATCTGTGTGTCAAAAACTTAGAAAAAAAGGTTATAATGTTATAAATGTTCTTGGAGGATATCATGATTATATAAGTAATTTGTAAAGGGTTTAAAAAACCCTTTTTTTGTCTTGAAAAAATTATTAATTAATTATATAATTTTATTATAGAGTACTGAAAGTAGGTATAAGATATGAAAGAAAAGTTTAGTTTTTTAAAAGATAAGAAAAATAGAAAAATAGTAATTAACATAGTAGCAGTCATAGCATTATTATGTATAGCTGTTGGAATATCTTTTGCAGGAGGATACTGGAGTTATACTAGTAGTAATGATAATACTTTAGAAAGTGGTAGTGTTTCACTTACTTATTTAGAAAGTACTAGTGAAATTAATTTAACTAATGCTCTTCCTATGAGTGATAAAGATGGGAAATTATTAAGTAAGAAAGGTGCTAAGTTTGAATTTGCAGTTACTACAAATTCAGATTATTCACAAGTAATTAATTATGATATTAATATAGAACCATTAGTAGTAGATACAGGACTTACTGGACTTGATCCAAGTGCAGTTAAAGTTTATTTAGAAGATAAAGAGGGTAATCAATTAGTAAGTCCAGTAAAACTAAGTGAATTAAATAATTTTAATTTATATAGTACTAAACATACACATAAAAAGGGTGGTACTAAAATAACAAGTAAATATGTTTTAAAAGCTTGGATAGATAAAGATGTAGTAGCAAGTGATTGGTATAAAGAATATAAAAATAATAATACTAAATATCAATATAAATTTAGAGTTAATGTAAATGGAGAAGGGGCAGAGTATGTACCAGATAATTTAGACAATAGTGGAGCAAATAAACCAGTGTTAGATTCTGGTATGATACCAGTATATTATGATGAAACATCAGAAACATGGAAAAAAGCAGATGAAAATAATGGAAATAACAATTGGTACAATTATAATGATAAAAAATGGGCTAATAGTGTAACAGTAACAAATGACACTAGAAGTAAATATAAAGGTGCAAGCCCAGGAACAACAATACCGATGGATGATATCTTAACAATGCAAGTATGGATACCAAGATATAAGTATAAAGTGTGGAATTATAACGCAGACGGAACAAAAACAAGTAATCCACAAGAAATAGAAATAGTATTTGAAAAGAAAACAGCAAAAACAGGAGAAATAACATGTACTGATACCATATCAGAAACAGATGGAGCAAAATCAGAAAGTTGTAAGATAAATAATACTGAATGTACAGATAGTACATGTAATAATAAATACTATACTCATCCAGCATTTACTTTTGGTACTGAAGAAATATCTGGATTTTGGATAGGAAAGTTTGAGATAAGTGTTCCTGAAAATAATGCATGTTATACTAGTGCAAGTTCTACAAATTGTAATAAGATAGGAATAACTCCACTTGTTAAACCTAATGTAAAATCATATGGATATGCTCAAGTTGGAACATTTGAAACAAATATAATGGCAATGAATGATAGTGGAAACATATATGGACTTTCTGCTACAACAGATACCCATATGATAAAAAACATGGAATGGGGAGCAGTAGCATACCTATCACATTCAAAATATGGAACATGCACAGGTGGTACTTGTAAAGAAGTAAACATAAATAATAGTGAACTCTATACAGGAAGAAGTGGGGATACAGCAAGTGCTAGTGTTACAACAAATGGAACGTATGAGTATAATGAGATAGGGCTAGGAACATACGCATCAACAACTCATAATATATATGGAGTATATGATATGAGTGGTGGAGCATTTGAATATGTAATGGGGAATATAGTAAGTAATTATGAAAGTACAATGATGAGTGGATATGATCCTTCTTATAATTCAGGATATACAGGAATAGTATATGATGATGGTTTGTATACACCAAATACAGAAGGAATATATTCATATCCAAATGCTAAATATTATGATAAATATAGTTTTGGAACAAGCGATAAACAAAGAATAAGAAGTAAATTAGGAGATTCTATAAAAGAAGTATTAAATACCTCAAGTGAAGGTTGGTATAGTGACTCCTCTTACCTTGCAGACTCCCTTAACCCTTGGTTCAAACGCGGAGGCTTCTATGGGTATCGTTCTAATGCCAATATGTTCGATTCGATTAGCGACTACGGTGACGCCAACGGCAGCTCGTCTCGCCTTGTCATAACACCGTAAGGTGTTAGATAACTATGAAACATTCTCTAAAAATTACGAATAAGTAATTTTTAGAGTTTTTGCTATGTGAATGAAACTATAATATTTTTTGTAAATTATGAGTTATAGTAATAGTTTTCCCATAACAAAAGTTTAATACTTTTGTTATGAAAACTTTGTTTTTATGGTGTTTCATTTTTTAGATGGTTTCTTTTGGTTCTAGAATTTCTGGTGATGAGTAATACCTAAGATTATAATGTAGAAATGCTTTCTTTTTAGCGACTAAACAAAAAAATGAAACAAAGTAAATTTCTTGAATTTTACTACTCTGTGATATTTGATATAGAAAAGTATCTTGAAATATAAAATTTGTTATAAACGAATTTTAGTTTTTACTATAATTTTTTATATTGAAACATTAAAATTGTTCATTTTACAAGCCTTTTTATTTAGTATATAGTGTACTAAAAAGGAGGAAAAAAGATGAATAAGATATTAAAAAATATTGTAATGATACTAGGATTATTCCTTATTTCATTAGTAGGAAACGTAGTAAATGCAGAAACATATAATGGAAGGCTGTATGAGCTATATCATCCAAATTCTGGTTTCACTGTGTTTGCAGAAGAAGATAGTAGAAACATGGATTATAACAGTTGGATGATTAAGTCCACAATTGATAACAAAATATATTATTGTATAGATCCGGCTATTCCACTTGAAGGTGCTTTAGAAGGTTCACATAATTATATAATTGGCAAAAACAATATAATTGCTTCATCTAAAATAACAAAAGCAAAGTATGATAAAATAGAAGCGCTTGCATTTTATGGTTATAGTTATAAAGATGATACTATAGATCATACAGATAAAAAATGGTATGGAATAACACAAGTTATGATTTGGAGAGTAATGAGACCAGATTTAAATTGGACGTTTAAAGAAACAAGAAACTCTAAGCCTAATAAAACACTTTACTCTAAAGAAGTGAAAGAACTAGAAAAACTAGCAAACAACTTCAAAACAATTTCTAGCTTTTCTGATAAAAATTATAAAGTATTATTAGAAAAAGAAATAAAAATTGAGGACACTAATAAAGTATTACCAAATTTTTTTATAGTAAATAGTCTAAACAAAATAGAATTACAAAAAGAGGGTAATACACTAAAAATAAAAGGAAAAAAACAAGGGGTTCAAACAATACATTTGTCTAGAAAAATTCACACCAGTAGTAGATATGCACTTTTAAAAAGTGATAATTTTCAAGATATTATAGTAATGGGAAATGGGGATTTACCATTCTTCAACTTTAAAGTTACAGTAACTGGAGGAACGTTAAACCTAATAAAAAATGATAATGATACTAAACAAAACAATGCTTCCGGAGAAGCTACTTTAAAGGATGCAGAATACAAAATATATGACTTAAACGATAATCTGATTGATACTATAAAAACAGATGAAAATGGTCTTGCTAAAATAATATTAGACTATGGAAAATATAAAATAAAAGAGAGCAAAGCTCCAAAAGGATACAAACTAAATGATAATTACTATAGTTTTACAATAGATGAAAATAACACAGATATGAAGTTAAATGTCTATGACGAAGTAATAAAAGGAAAATTAGTAATTAACAAAACAAAAGGAGGAGCAGGGGAAAACTACAAACCAGAAGAAGATGCAGTTTTTGAAGTATATGATATAAAACAAAGTCTAATAACTACTATAACTACAAATAAAGAAGGAAAAGCAGAAACAAATTTACCATATGGAACCTACAAAATAAAACAAATAAAAGGAAAAAATGGATATGTCTTTTCTGAGGATAAAGAAATAAGTATAAAATCAGAAAAAACATACGAAATAAATATTAAAAATAAAAGACAATCTAAATTAGAAATAATAAAGCTAGATAAGAATAATAAAAAGCCTATAAAAGATACAGTACTTGAAATATATAATAGTTCTGATAAAAAATTATTAGAGGGCAAAACAGATAAAAATGGTAAATTAATAGTATATAATATACCAATCGGAGATTATTATATAAAAGAAAAAAGCTCTTCTAAATACTATAAAAAAACAAATGAGAAATATAGCTTTTCTATAAAAGAAAATGGTAAAATAGTTAAAATTAGTATTTTTAATGAAAAAGTAAGAGGAACTTTAGAATTCTATAAAATAGATAGTTTAACTGGAAAAAAATTAGCTAATGCCACAATAAATTTAATTAATAAAGAAAATAATAAAACATTATACAAAAAAGTTACAAATAAAAATGGTATAGTAAAAATAAAAAATTTAGAAGGTGGTTCATATTGTATAAAAGAAGTAGAGGCTCCATCTGGTTATAAAAAAGATGAAAAACCTTTATGCTTTGAACTTGAAAAAGAAAATGAGGTAATAAAACTTAGTATGACGAATGAAAAATTAGTAAAAATTCCCAACACCTACAAGAAAGCTTTAAATATAGCTTTTGTAGTAGGTATGATATGTGTAATATCTAGCTTTAGCTTCTTTGTTTATGAAAAAAGAAAGTAAAGTATTAGGGCTCTTATTACTTTTAATAGGTCTTATCCTAATACACTATAATATTATAAATAATTTTTGGTATGAAAAAATTGAAAACAATAAAATAACTAATTACTTTAAAAATGATTATGATGCAGTACCAATGACTAAAAAGAAAAAAATAATAGAATCAAGTAATAAAGGCTTTTATAAAAGCTATATAGGAATCATAGAAATACCAAAAATAAATCTAAAAAAAGGATTTTATCGGATAAATAGTAAGTATAATAATGTAGCAAATGGTATAGAAGTTTTAAAGGATTCAACATTCCCAGAAAGAAAAAACAGTACATTAATCCTAGCTTCTCATAGTGGAAATTCAAAAGTATCACATTTTAAAGATTTAATTTATTTAACAAAAAACAATTTAGTATATATTTATTATAAAAATAAAAAGTATATATATAAAATAGAAGAATGTGATAAAACAAATAAAAATGGTCATATAAAAATAAAACAATATGAAAAAGGCAGAAGATTAATACTTACAACATGTAAAAATGATGAATTGGATAAACAATATACCTGTTATGCTATAAACATAGAAGAAAGGAATTAAGAATATGAAATATAATGATAAAAAAGGTGATATCGTTCCATTATTTGAACGGCCAACAATCACAGGAAAAGATATAAAAGAATATTTAGATTATGATAAGAAAGGTCATATAATATCGGTATTTATAAAATTAGCAACTGATATAAATATTAGTAATGTAGAAAGGCAAGGAGAGGGATTAAAGTATTTATGTTATGGCACAGACAAAAATGGTGATCCTGCAAAAATAGAAGCTGAAGTAGAGGAACTAACTATATATTGTATAGTAAATGACAGATACAGATATAAGATACTTTTAAATTTTAATAAGGAAAATCCATATTAAAAGATTAAATCTACATAATAAAAACTAGCAAAATAAATAAAAAGTAGTATTTCATTTTATCCTATTATGTAGTATAATTATATTGATTTATACAAGGAGGGATAATATGAGTGGACATTCTAAATGGTCAACTATAAAAAGAAAAAAAGGATTAATAGATGCAGAAAGGGGGAAAATATTTCAAAAATTAACAAAAGAAATTTATGTAGCAGCTAAAAATGGTGATCCAAACGTAGAAAGTAATCCAACACTAAGAATGATAGTAGACAAAGCTAAAGCTGCTAACATGCCAAAAGATAGAATACAAGCAGCAATAGACAAGGCAAGTAAGAGTGCTGGAGGAGAGGACTACGAGTTTGTTAGATATGAAGGCTATGGTCCAAATGGAGTAGCAATTATGGTGGATTGTTTAACAGATAATAGAAATAGAACAGCATCAATGGTAAGAAGTACCTTTACAAAACGTGGAGGAAATTTAGGAACAGATGGCTCAGTAAGTTACATGTTTGAAAGAAAAGGAGTTATAGTATTACCTAATACATATGATGAAGAAACACTTATGAATATTGCTCTTGAAAATGATGCATTAGACTTTGTATCTTTGGATGATTCATACGAAATATATACTTCATTTGAAGATTTTATAAAAATGAACAAAGCCTTAGAAGAAGCTGGCATAACAGAATTTATTATGAATGAAGCAAGATATATACCTGCTAATTATATTTCATTAGATGAAGAGAAAACAAATAAAATCTTAGCATTAGTAGAAGCTCTTGAAGATTTAGAAGATGTCCAAGATGTATATCATAATTTAGAAGTTTAATATGTTTGAAAGATTAGAACTTTTAGTTGGTAAAGAAGCTTTAAACAAAATACATAATACAAGCGTTCTTGTAATAGGTTTAGGTGGGGTTGGAGGTTACGTTACAGAATCATTGATAAGATCAGGTATAGAAAACATAACAATAGTTGATTATGACACTATTGATGAAAGCAATATTAATAGACAAATAATAGCACTTCAAAACAATATAGGTAAGTTAAAAACAGATGAATTTGAAAAACGAATTTTAAACATAAATAAAAATGTTAAAGTAGAAAAAAAGAATTTATTTATTGATGAAAATAGTATAGATAGTTTATTTAATAAAAATATAGATTATGTCATTGATGCTTGTGATACGATAAATACAAAAAAACTTATCATTGATAGGTGTATAAAAAATAATATAAAGTTTATAACTTGTATGGGGACAGGAAAAAGAATAAATCCATCAAAACTCGTAATAGGAGATTTAAAGGATACTAGCTATGACCCTATTGCAAGAATACTCAGAAAACATGTAAAAGAAAGTGGAATAAAACAAAAGGTTATCTGTTGCTATTCAAAAGAAAAGCCATTAAAATATGACGGAAAAGCAATAGCATCAAATAGTTTTGTTCCTTCATCAGCAGGACTTTTAATAACAAGTTATGTTATAAGAGATATATGTGGTTTAAAAGAAGCAAAATAAGACAAATACTTATTCATAAATTTGTACTTTTTTGTTTTCTTTAGTTTATAAAAAAATAATTTATAATAGTAGATGGAGGAGGCGGGCTTGTTTAAATGAAAACTCATACTCATTTTGGAATATATGGTTTACTAATAGAAAATAACAAAATCTTATTAATAAGCAAAGCAAATGGTCCTTACAAAGGAAAACTAGATTTACCAGGAGGAACCCCAGAATTCGGAGAAAAACCAGTAGGAACCTTACACAGAGAATTTAAAGAAGAAACCGGTATCACAGTTTTAAATCAAGAATTATTTGATACAGATTCAGTACTACCAAATTGGAATCATAACAAAGAAATAATAAAAGTTCATCACACCGGAGTATTTTATAAAATAACAAGTTATACAGGAAACATAAAAACAAATATAGAATTAGATGATGCAAATGATGATTCTAAAGGTGCTATGTTTTACGATATAGAAAGTTTAAATAAAGATAATTTGTCAGACATTACTATTTTAGAACTTAATAAATTAGGTTATCTAAAATAGTTTTTTTTAAGGAGGAAAAAGTGGAAAATAAAATAATAGTACATGCCATAATAAAATATAAAAATAAATACTTAGTAACAAAAAGATCAAAAAATGAAAATGTATACAAAGAGTATTGGGATATACCTGGAGGTCTTGCTAATCAAGGGGAAACACCTAGAGAAGCCTTAATAAGAGAAGTAAAAGAAGAAGTAAATTTAAAAATAAAACCAGTTAAAATAATTCATGAAGATAGTAATTTGGATAAAGAAAAAAACATGATTTTTATAAGATTAGTTTACCTAACAAATGTAGAAGACGACTTTAATAATATAAAACTTGATCTTTTAGAACATACAGAATACAAACTAATTACCAATATCAAAGAATTAAAAGAAGAAAGGATTGTCCCTTTTCTGAAAGAAATCTTAACAAATAATTAATCATGTTATATAATAATAGTAATTTTATGGAGGATTTATGGAGTTTTTAAAAGTTTTGGATGACGATAAAAATGAATTATCAAAAAAAGTAGAAAGAGGGAAAACACTAAATGAAGGAGAACATATTTTATTAGCAATAATGATAATTGAAGATAGTAATAATAAATATTTAATACAAAAAACATCAAAACAAAAAGGAGATTGTTATGCCTTTACTGGAGGACATATTCTATATAACGAGACCTCAAGAGAAGGAATAATAAGAGAAGCGAAAGAAGAACTGGGTATCAAAGTAAACAAACCAACATATATAACAGATATTAAATTAGGTATTCCTTTTATGGACATATACTATTTAAAAAAAGACATAAAAAAAGACAAATTAAAATTGCAAAAAGAAGAAGTAGAAAGCATAGAGTTCTTATCAAAAGAAGAAATACTAAACCTAATAAAAAAAGGCAAGCTAAGACAATCGCATTATAAAGCATTTGATAAGTTTTTAAAACTACAAAAGGATTAAGAAATGAAAATATACATAATAGGATCACCAGGCTCAGGAAAAACAACTCTTGCAAAAGTATTAAGCAAAAGATACAATATAAAACATTATGAACTCGATTGTATAGTTTATGATGATAATAATAATCATAGAAAAAGAACTAAAGAAGAAATTGAAAAACTATTTTCTACTATACTAAAAAACAAGTCATTTATAATCGAAGATGTCGGGAGAAATAAGTTTAAAAAAGGAAGAGATATTTGCGATAAAATATATTATATAAAATTAAATAAAGCAAGAATATATAAACAAATGATTAGCAGATGGTTCAAGCAAAGACTAGGTAAAGAAAAGTATAATTATCCACCTACAATCCACCAATTCTTTGAAACTATAAAAGACGTTAGAAATTATTCAAAAATAGAAAAAACAAGATTATCAGAACTTAACAAATATAAAGATAAAATGACATTCTTAAATAAAAAAGAATTAAATAATTTACTTAAGGAGTGATAATTTGTGAAAATATATATTATGGGTTCCACAGGGGCGGGAAAATCAACTCTTGCCAAAGCATTAAGTAAGAAGTATAATATAGACTGTTACGAACTAGATAAACTGGTATACTATAAAGATAATATAACAAAACACAGAAAAGATGAAGAAATAGCAAATGATTTTAACAAAATTCTAAAACAAGATTCTTTTATAATTGAAGACATAGGAAGAGAAAGATTTAAAAAAGGAAGAGACATTTGTGATAAAATATATTACATAAAATTAAATAAAGCAAGAATATATAAACAAATGATTAGTAGGTGGTTTAAACAACTAAAAGGGAAAGAAGACTACAACGTAAAACCAACAATCAAAAACTTTTTTAAAAACCTAAAAGACGTGAGACTATACTCAAAACTAGAAAAAGATATAATAAAATCACTAGAAAATAATAAAGAGAAAGTAGTATTTCTATACAAAAGAGATGTAAATAAAATACTAAGAGGAGATAATATATGAAAGAAGAAAATGAAGTAACAGTAGAAACTTCATATACATTAGAAGAACTAAAGAGTTTACTCAAGAAAAATAATTTTAAATTAAAAGAAACATATGATGTAAACGATATTTATATGATAGACAAAAATTATCTAAAAGAAAAAGATCATTTAAAGCTTCTAAATCATTCCTTGTTATTAAGACATATTATTTTAGAAAACAAAGAAAAGAAACTGATTACTAAAAAAGAAAAAGTATATAATAAGCAACAAGAAATAATTAAACAAAGCAAGGTAGATTTAAAAGTACAATCTCTAGAAGAAGCAAAAATTTTTTTAGAGGCTCTAAATTACCAAGAATTAATAAGGATAAATGATCATTTGCTAGTATATGCTAATGATGAAGATGAACTTTGTATCCAAATAGTAAATAATAAACATATTTATATTGAAATAGAAAGTAATTGTGAATTTATAAACAAAGTATACAATACTGTAGAAGAAATGAAAGAAGTTTTTAAAAAATATGATATTAAAATAAAAAATAATAATTATTTTGCAAAAAAAGCAGAAATAGAACTTATAGAAAGAAGGATATAATATGAAAAGCAAAATAATATTTGTAACTGGTAATATGACTAAACTTAACAGTGCCAGAAAAGTTTTAGAACCACTTGGAATAGAAGTAGATAATGAAAAAATGGAAACAATTGAAATACAAGCAGATGATGTTGAAGATGTAGCAAAATATTCAGCAAAATGGGCTAGTGAAAAATTAAAATGTACTGTTTTAAAAAACGATATGGGATTATTTGTTGAAGCATTAAATGGTTTTCCAGGTGTTTACACTCATTATGTTGATGATACATTAGGAGAAGCCGGACTACTAAAATTAATGGAAGGTAAAGAAAACAGAAAAGCTTATTTTAAAGAAGTTTTAGCTTACTGCGAATATGGAAAAGAACCAGTTACTTTTACAGGAATAACTAAAGGAACAATATCAATAGAAAAACAAGGGCAATATGGATGGAGTTGGGACTTTATATTTATTCCAGATGGAAAACAAGATACTTTAGGATGTTATAATGATGATGAAAGATGGAAATTATGGGATACAAATAACTACAAACACTTAGCAGAATATCTAAAACAAAAAAATTAATGGAGTGATATTATGAAAGAAAATATAAATAACATTATTAATAATTACTACACAAATGAGTATAACGAACAAGATAGATTAGTAAAAGATAAAGTTCATAATATAGAATTTATTACAACTACAACTTATATAGATAAGTATTTAAAAGAAAATGATAAAGTTTTAGATGTAGGAGCAGGCACAGGAATATACTCACTATATTATGCAGACAAAGGTTACGAGGTTTATGCTCTTGACTTAGTAAAAAGTAACATTGAAAAATTAGAAAGCCAAAAAACAGACAACATGAAATTAAGTGCTTCCGTAGGAAATGCTCTTGATTTATCAATGTATAAAGATAATTTCTTTGATATAACCTTAGTCCTAGGACCTTTATACCATTTATTTAAAAAAGAAGAATTTACAAAAGTAATAAACGAAGCAAAAAGAGTTACCAAACCTAAAGGAAGAATTTTCTTAGCATTCATTCTATTTGATTTAACAATGCTAACTTGGGGTTTCAAAGACAAAAATATTTATTTAGAATATGGTAATAACAAAATGGTCTCAAAAAACTTTAAACCAAACAACAACGAAAAATATATATTCTACATGAATACCATACAAGAATTAAAAACATATTTTAAAGAAAATAACTTAAATGTCATAAAATACGTTGCAACAGATGGAATAGGAAGAATAATAAAAGATGAAATAAATAATATGACTAAAGATGAATATAAAATATATTTAGATTACCACCTTTCCATATGTGAAAGAGAGGATTTAATTGGTTACAGTGGGCATATCTTAACAATCATTGAAAACGAAAAAAAAATAAAAAAAGAAAACCCAAAATAAAATAATATAAATATGAATGGAGAACTTATAAAATGAGATTACCACATCAAGTACTAGGATTTCCTTATAAAAAAGATGAAAATGGGCATTATTTATATGCAGTTTTTCTAAGAAATAGTAAAAAAGAAGTTTGGCAAGGGATAGCAGGAGGTGTTGAAGATTTTGATAAATCTTATTTAGATGCTTTTAAAAGAGAAGCTTATGAAGAAGCAAATATAAGTTTTGATTCCAAAGTTATTCCTCTAGAGTCAATATGTACTATACCAGTAGAAAGAGTAACAAAAAAATTTATATTTGGAGAAAATACAATATTAATATACGAACACTCATTTGGAGTAGAAGTTACAAAAGAAAATATAAAGTTATCTAGTGAACATAAAGATATGAAATGGCTCTCATACGAAGATGCTATAAAAATATTAACTTATGATAGCAACAAAAATGCTTTATGGGAACTTAATTATAAATTACAAAGGGAGGAAAATAATATGACAAATTCTAAAGATTACTTAAATAAAGAAGTAGAGGTAACCATAGATAGAAAGTTAGGAACAAGACACCCTAAACATGGCTTTATGTATATGTTAAACTATGGTTATATACCAAATACAATAAGCGGAGATGGAGAAGAATTAGATGCTTACTTAGTCGGAGAGTTCGAACCAGTAGAATCCAGTAAAGGAAAAGTAATAGCAATAATTCATCGAACTAATGATAATGATGACAAATTAATAGTAAGCGTAAATGGTAAAAACTACACAGATGAACAAATAAGAGCATTAACAGAATTTCAAGAACAATATTTTGAGTCAGAAATATGGAGATAACATGGAATATTTCGATGTATTAGATAAAAATAGAAATAAAAAATACTACATTAAGCAAAAAAATAGTCCACTTTTAGAAGATGAATACAATCAAGGAACAGAAATCTATATACTGGTAGATAATAAAATATTAATTACCAAACGAAGTAAAACAAAATCTCATCCTAATATGTGGGAAATACCAGGTGGTTGTAGCATAACTGGTGAAGATACAAAAGAAACAGCCCTAAGAGAGCTAAAAGAAGAACTAAATATAACTATAACATCAAAGAATTTAACTCTTCTAAACACAAGTATTTATAAAAATATGTTCATAGACGTTTATATGTATAAAAACAAAATAAAACTAGATAACATAAAATTGCAAAAAGAAGAAGTCTCAGACTATAAACTAGTTACCCTTAAAGAATTTAAGCAAATGATACAGGATAAAAAAGTAGTACCTTCTGTAGCAACTAGATTCTGTGAAATAAAAGAAAATTTATAATTTGAAAAGTTTAATAATATATAAAAAGTATAGTAAGTTATAAGGAGTAGAATATGGTAACACTAGTATATCAAGAGTATGAGTTTAATAAAAAAAGATATAAAAAAGAAGAAACAACAATAAAAAAGCACTTAGATGAAGCAGTAATAATAGATCATGTTGGATCAACAGCCATTCCTAATATATATGGTAAAAACATATTAGATATTTTAGTCGGGGTTCCAAATAAAAATATTTTCAATGAGACTAAAAAACAATTATTAAATTTAGGATATAAAATAAAAAACGAAAGTAAAGATGATATATATCAGTTTCTATCAACAAGTACTAATGAAACAACAGCTAAAGATACTCACATCCATTTAGTAATAACAGGTACCAAAAGATATGATGACTTTTTAATTCTTAGAGATTACTTACTTAATAATGAAAAAGAAGCTCAAGCATATAGTAATCATAAGAAAGAACTTATAGAGCGTGGTATAACAGAAAGAAAAGAATATAGAAGTGTAAAAAGTTTATACGTAGAAAAGCTAATAAAAAGAGCAAGAAAAAATATGGTAAAAACACAAATAAATCAATAATCAAAAAATATAAGTGAGGTTTTGGTATGAATAAAATAAGTGATAAAGAATTACTTGATTTACTAACAAAAAGTGAAGATACAGAACTATCTGGATCATATGGAAAAGTTATAACAATAAATGATAATGAATTATTAAAGGTATATTATAGATTATTTAAACAGGATTTTACAAATTGTACATTACAAGACTTAAAAGATGATTTAATCAAAATGAAAACTTTTAGTAGTAATGGAACTATGTCTTATAAAAGACTTCTTGCAGATGAAAATAGAATAATAAAACTACTAGAATTATTGAATAAAACATCATCAAAAGATCTTATAAAAGATTATATAAAATATGAAGAGTTTGTCGTAGCACTAATCTTATCAAATTACAAAGATTATGATACTTACGAATACTTAATATTTAATGATGACCTATCAAAAAAAGATCATAAACTAATCTTAGAACAAATAAAAGAAAAAGTATACGAACTTATTGAAAATAGACTATATCCATTAGACTTAAAATGTGATAATATAATGGTAAATAAAGAAAATTTAAATGTTAAACTAATAGATTTAGATGATTTAGGAACTATGTTCCTAGATAGTACTCATTCTAAAAGCTATGAAAGATCTGTAAAATTTAAACTAGATCATCTAGAATATAAAGTATTAAAAAGATACTAGTAAAAAACATAAGGATATGAAATTATGAAAGATAAAATTATAATTACCAAGGCAACTAAGGAAGATGCAGAAAGTATAATAACAATAAATATCAATAGTTGGAAAACAACATATAAAAACATTCTTCCAAGCGACATATTAAATAATTTAGACTCTACAAAAGAAACAGCAATTACTAAATGTGAAAATAAAATACAAGAATATGTGGTATGTAAATATAATAACGAAATAATTGGATTTGCAAGATATGGTCTAAACAAAAAGAATTATTCCAAAGATTATGCCGAAGTTTATGCTTTATATGTAAAAGATAATTTTCAAAAAAAGAAAGTAGGTTCCAGCCTTTTAAACTATATCTTTAACAATTTAAAAAACAATTACAAATACGTACTAATAAGTACATTGAAATTAAATAAAGCAAACTTATTTTATAAAAAAGTAGGAGGAATATTCATAAAAGAAATACCATTAGTGATAGGAAATACTACCTATAAAGAAAATTTATATAAATTTATATTAAAAAAGTAAAAAGGAGAAAGATAATGAAACACAAGATGAAACTAAATCCCAAATATTATAATTATATCTTAAAAGGAACCAAAAGAATCGAACTAAGACTATATAATGAAAAAAGAAAAAATATAAAAGTAAATGACGAAATAGAATTCTTAAAAGAACCACAACTTGAAGAATCGTTTAAAGCTAAAGTCTTAGAACTAATAAAATATGATTCATTTAACAAATTGATAGATAATTATGATATATCACAACTTGCAGATAAAAACAGTAGCAAAGAAGAATTAATAAAAGATTTAGAAAAATTTTATCCTAAAGAAGAACAAAAGAAATATGGAGTAATAGGAATAAAAATAGAACTAATAAATAAACAAAAATAATAAAAACAAAAAAGCTATTGAAGTTTTAGTCTGCGTTCAGTCAAATAAAATTAGTATTACATACGAGCAAAGTTATGGTAGTATGTTAAAGGAATATCAATTAAATTGGTCTTTCAAAACCTACTAATTACTTTAATGAATTTGCAAATGGTATAATGTCAAAAAATAAAAGTTCTTTTTCTTCCTCTTATAAATATAATTAAGTGTAGGAAGGAAAGTGATAAAATGGATATACTAAAAGTATCTTCAAAATCTAATCCAAATAAAGTAGCAGGAGCCTTAACTAATGTATTTAGAGATAAAGGTACAGTGGAAATACAGGCAATAGGAGCAGGAGCACTTAATCAAGCGATTAAAGGAGTAGCAATAGCAAGAGGATTTGTGGCTCCAAGTGGTAAAAATTTAATATGTATTCCTGCATTTCAAGATATTATGGTAGATGGTGAAGAGCGAACTGCTATTAAACTTATAATAGAGGCTAAATAGGCTTCTTTTTTTGTCAAAACAAATATAATTATAAAAACATGTAAATTAAGTATCATAATGATTACTAAAAATCATTTTTTGTTTCAAAACAGCCTTTATACAACAAAATACCAAAAACCAAAAACACATATTAATAATAAATTTACAATTGCTATTGTTTGCAAATCTAAAACAATTATAGTATACTAATGCTTAACATTGATATAGGAGGTTTTGAAAAATGCAATCAGACAATAAAAAAAGGTTAAAACAAATTGAATTACTTCGCTTATTAGTTAACAATCTAAAACACACACATCTTGAAAATTCAAGTATTGTTTCAAATTATGAAGAAATTGATGCTATGTATAGCGAAGTTATAAATAATATTACTTCTTTCTATAAAAAAATGGAAATAGAAGATATAACCTCTATTTTTGCTGTTTATATATACATGTATCGTAAAGGCTATCTATCTCAAAATCATAACTTTGAATATAATGCTGTAGCAAGCAAGTTTAGTAAAACATTTAGTATGGGAACTGTAATAGGAAAGGGTGTTAGCTGTCATATTGGAAATATGCTCTCAGATATATATAATAAAATGGACTTTAATAGTGATTCATTGCTAGTACAATATATTATTCCAGATATTTCAAAAAACACTAGTAATTACAAAAATCATAATAATATTGAAAATTTACTACCAGTTGAGTTAAAAAAAGCAATCAAAAAAATAAATCTTGCTGAAAAATCAAATGAACTTTTACATAACATACCTTTACCTAATCACCTTATTATAGAAGTTAGTAATTGCATTAATACTTGTGTGTTAGATCCTACCAATGATTTATATCTTCACAGCAGAGGTATAAATATATTTAGCCCTGGCTATGGAGATCATTCATACATGGCTCGCAATGCCTCTATTGACAAACTTATTCGTTTATATGGTGTATTACCTACTAAAAAAATATCTTCCAAAGACGACCAGTTACCTCCAATTTTATGGAATGAATATGCCGAAAATTATGAAAAAGCCATAAATAAAATTTTAGATAACATTTCTTATTTAGATGAATTTTATGACGAAAACAAAAAACTATATAACGATATTACCAATATTGCTTTTGATAAAAAAATCCTCATAAAAAATAACATCTTTAAAATTTAAAAAATAAAAATCACCTCATTACAGAATAAAGAGAAATAATCATATAAACTTGTGAAACATTTAGAAAGCAAAAAACAAATTCTAAACAACAAAAAAACATTATAAAATATAAAGCAAACAAGACTTAATAATAAATAAAATGCCATTCTTAATATTTGCGTAAAAAAACTCTTTAAAAATATTACTTCTTATTATATAATGTAATTAATAAGGAGGATTATATGAAAAAAGGTAGTAAAACAAAGACTGCAATATGGATAATTATTGATGTAATAATAGTCCTTATAGTAGCATATTTTGTTGTAGGGTATTTTAATTTCTTTAAAGTTAGTAAAGAACAAAAACCAGTATTCGAAGGAGAAGTTAATAAATACCAAAAAGATAGTGCTGAAGTAACAGTTCATGACTATAAATTATATAAAATAGTAGAATATAAGATACCAGAACAAAGCATAAAGTATAGTATGAAACTTTGGTTCATGGATGATGTAAAATAATATGGAAAAAAAAGATGGGTTTGTCTCAATTGTTAAAGGTGTTATAACCGGAATAGCAAGTTTAATTCCAGGAATGAGTCCTGCTAGTTGTATTACTGCACTTAGTTCATATGACAAATTCATAACTGGAATATCTTTAATATTTAAGAAAACAAAAAACAAACAAGAAGCAAAAGAAAATAAAAAAATGCTTCTATTATTAGTACTACCAATAATGATAGGAATAATAATAGGACTAATTGCTGGGGATCACTTAGTAGGTTACTTTTTAGGAAAATATAGAGCTCAGACAATGTTTTTATTTATAGGGTTATTAGTAGGAGGTTTTATTCTAATAGTAAAAAACCAAAAAACAAATATTTCTAAAAATAATCTATTAGTATTTTTAATTTCTTTGATTTTAATATTTATACTATATTTTATCTTAAATAAATACACAATAACTATTCCAAAAAGTATAATTCCTTTAGCAGGCGGAATACTAACAGCTTTTACATTACTAGTACCAAGTATCTCTCTATCTTGCATTTATAATTTGCTTGATAAATATGATTATATAGTGTCTTCTGCATTATCTTTATCTAGTTTTAAAGATGTATTAGTAGTTCTAATATTTGTAGTAGTATTTTTGTTATCACTAGTACTAATAGCAAAAATAATATTTTACTTATTTAAACGTTTCGAAGGCAAATGTTATGCAGTAATATGTTCTTTAATGATTTTAAGTGTAGTAGTAGTAATTTTAAATATAGGAAAGTTTACAATATCTTTTGTAAATATATTTACAATAATCTTGGCGTTTTTATGGGGATACCTTTTAGCCAAAAATATTGAGAAAGAATAGAGCTTATACAAGACTCTATTTTTATTTTAAAAATCTATTTCTATCTTCTTGACTTTTACCCCTTATAATAGTAATATCAAATTGAAAGCTATTATAAAAAGTAGGAGGTAATATAAATGATTGTTTTAGATGATAAGATATTAGAATTAATAGTTGTAAAAAGAGATGGAAAGAAAACAAAATTTGAAGAAGAAAAAATAGCTATTGCAATAAAAAAAGGTTTTGATAGTGTTGAAGATTCAAAATATACAGAAAATGACGTAACAAAAGTATACGAATCAGTAGTAAAAGACATAACTAAAAAATATAGTGATAAAAAAAGTATAAAAATTGAAGATATTCAAGATTTAATCGAAGAAAAACTAAAAAAATATGAATACATGGATGTTTACGATAACTTTTCTGCTTATAGAAAACTTAGAAATAAGTCAAGAAATTTATTCAAAGAAAAGGAACATAAATTTTTAAAATCAATTGAGTCATTAGGAATGGAAGATGCAAAAAACGTTGATGCAAAAAGAGAAAATGCTAATGTAGATGGTGATACAGCTATGGGAACAATGCTTCAATTTGGAAGCACTTTAACAAAAGAATTTGCCAAGAGTTATTTAATGAAACAAAGATTTGCAGAAGCTCATGATAAAGGTGTAATTCACATTCATGATATGGATTTTATGCCTATGGGAACTACAACATGTTGTCAAATAGATTTAAATGAATTATTTAAAGATGGTTTTTCAACAGGACATGGTCATTTAAGGACTCCTAATAGTATTATGAGTTATGCAGCTCTAGCAGCTATAGCAATTCAATCAAATCAAAATGATCAACATGGAGGACAATCTATACCAGCTTTTGATTACTACATGGCTCCAGGTGTTATAAAAACATATAAAAAGAATTTAAAACAAGAAATATATGATTACTTAGAATTAGAAGGATTTTTAAACTTTATAAAATTTAATAAAATAGAAAAAGAAATAGATAAAATAAACACTATAGATTATGATATTAGTAATTTAGATATCTTTGCTAAAGAAGAAGAACGAGTACTAAAAATATTTAGATTAGCAAATAAAAAAGCTCTTAAAAAAACTGATAAAATGACATATCAAGCCATGGAAAGCTTTATTCATAATCTAAATACCATGCATTCAAGAGCAGGAGCACAAGTGCCATTTTCATCAGTAAACTTAGGTACAGATACTTCTAGTGAAGGTAGAATGGTTATAAAAAACTTTCTTTTAGCAACAGATGCTGGATTAGGAAGAGGAGAAACTCCAATATTTCCAGTATCAATATTTAAAGTAAAAGAAGGAATTAACTATAACAAAAAAGATCCAAATTATGATTTATTTCACTTAGCATGCGAAGTATCAGCTAAACGATTATTTCCAAACTTCTCATTTATAGATGCACCATTTAATAAAATGTATTATAAAGAGGGAGATTATAAAACAGAAGTAGGATATATGGGTTGTAGAACTAGAGTAATGGGTAATGTTGTAGATCCTAATAAGGCTATTACTCCAGGACGTGGTAATCTTTCATTTACCTCGATTAACTTAGTTCGTCTTGGAATTAAACATGGTATTTTAAATGGTAATAGTCCAGACTATGATGGATTTTATAAAGAATTAACAGAAATGATGGATCTAGTAAAAGATCAATTACTTGAAAGATTTGATATTCAGTGTAAAAAGAAAGTATATAATTTTCCATTCTTGCTAGGACAAGGTATATGGATTGATTCTAAAAGTTTAAAAAATAATGACAGAATAAAAAGGGTTCTAAAACAAGGAACTCTTAGCATAGGATTTATTGGACTTGCGGAATGTTTAAAAGCTTTAACTGGAAAACATCATGGTGAAAGCAAAGAATCTTGGGATAAGGGTTATGAAATAATTAAATTTATGAGAGATAGATGTGATTACTATTCCAAAGAATATAAACTTAACTTTACACTTTTAGCAACTCCAGCTGAAGGTCTTTCAGGAAGATTCACAGCTATTGACAAATCTATATATGGTAAAATAAAAGGTGTTACCGACAGGGAATATTACACAAATTCTTTTCATATACCAGTTCATTACAAAACAACAATAGATAAAAAAATCAAAGCTGAAGCACCATTCCATGAACTTACTAATGCTGGTCATATAACTTATGTTGAATTAGATGGTGATCCAACTAGCAATGTTGCAGCTTTTGAAAAAATAGTAAAACAAATGAAAGAAGCTGGAATAGGATACGGTGCTATAAATCATCCAGTAGACAGAGATCCAGTATGTGGGTTTACAGGAGTTATAAATGATATTTGCCCTGGATGTGGAAGAACAGAACGTGATGGAGTAAAATTTGAAAGAATAAGACGTATAACTGGTTATTTAGTAGGAACAATAGATAGATTCAATAACAGCAAAAGAGCAGAAGAAAGAGATCGTATTAAGCATAACAAAGTCCATGAAAATTAGATTAGCAGATGCCAATATCTTAACAGATAGTATTGTCGATGGAGAAGGACTAAGAGCAGTTATCTGGGCTCAAGGATGTTCTCATAATTGTAAAGGTTGTCATAATCCTGAAACACATAGCTTTGACAAAGGAGTATTACTAGAAGTTGATGAATTAAAACAAATGATTAAAGATTTAACTCTTCAAGATGGAATTACCTTATCTGGAGGAGATCCTTTCTTCCAAGCCGAGGCCATGGCAGAAATAGCAAAATATGCTAAAGAACTAGGACTTAATGTCTGGGCTTATACTGGATTTCTATTTGAAGACCTTTTAAAAAATGAAAAAACCAAAAATCTTTTAAATTACATAGATGTTCTAGTAGATGGAAAATTCGAGTTAGAAAATAAAAGTTTAAATATAAAATTTAGAGGTTCTACTAACCAAAGAATAATAAATGTTCCTAAATCACTAAAAATGAATAAAACAGTACAAATAAAAAAATACGATAGAAAACAAAAACCAAAAAAGAAGGCGTTATACTTATGATTGATAATTATATGTTATATAGTAATCTGCCAAGTCTTGATCTGCATGGTGAAACTAGATTTTCTAGCATAGTTATGTTAAGAGAATTTATAAACAATAATAAAAAACTATCTAACAAATTAATTATAGTCATTCATGGAATAGGAAAAGGAATATTAAAAGAAACAATTCATAAAGAACTAAAAAATAATAAATATGTTAAAGCCTATAAACAAGATATTTTTAATAAAGGAGTAACAATTATAGAACTAAATTAGCATTTACATTAATGTGTAAAATGCTTCTTTTTTTTGACCAATTTTGAACCATTCAAATACAAATATGTTATCATAAAAATGAAAGGAGAAGTGAAAATGAAAAGAAAAATAGTATACTCATTACTTATTTGTTTAGGAGTTTTATTTGGAGGAGTAGTTTCAGTAAATGCTGCGACTACTGATGAAGATTGTTTTGGTTTTGATAAAGATACAGCCACAATAACTAACTATAAAAATGATAGATTATATTGTAATACTAATAATATAATAATTCCAGAAACTATTGATGGAGTAAAAGTAGAAAGAATAGGAGCAAGAGCCTTTATGTATGATTATCTTGATAGTGTTGTTATTCCAAATGGAATTAAAGTAATAGGAAACCTAGCTTTCTTTGGAAATGAATTAAAAACTATTAATATACCTGATTCTGTAACAAAAATAGGTTATGCGGCATTTAATAATAATAATTTTGATGAAACTCAGTATATATATGATAGAACAGATAACAATAATGATGGGGTAGCAGAAATTGATAATACAAAATTAGTAGGTGTTGCAGGAACAGATGATATTTCTACATTAAAGTTTCCAAGTAATATTACAACTATAAAAAGTAATGCTTTATATGGCATCTTAATTGAAGACTTATACTTAACAAATATAACAAATTTAGAGAACAAAGCCTTAGATAGTGCTTATATAAATGTTATTCATGATATACCAAGTGATGTTAATAGTAATGCTTTTAATATTAACGTAAAAAAATTCCCATTTCTTGATGTAATTTACTTTAGATGGATGGCTTATGATAGTAATGATAATTTTCTTGGTAATAATTATCAAAAAGGAGCATCAACATTAGTATCAGACATGTATCTAAATCCAACAACTTCTTGGCTTGAGGCATCAGCAATAGCATATAACAAAATAATGCTTGAATATGAAGATAATTATTCAGTTGATGAAACAGACATATATAAGTACAATCCAAACACAAAGAGATATGAAAAATATATGACTACAACTAGATCTTCAGATATTACTATATCTAAAGGAATTAATCCTGGACAAACATATTACTTTAAAATAAGTAGTTGTGTAAAAACTCCTGAAAAAAGAGTATGTAGTCCACTTTCGGATGCTGTTAGTATTAGAACTTCATTAAGCACACCAACAAACGTAAAAGCCAAAAAATATAAATCAGGAATAGCAAAAATCACTTGGAAAAAAGTGCCTGGAGCAAATGGGTACTCTATATACAAATATAATGCTAAAACAAAGAAATATGTAATTATAAAAAATACAAAATCACTATATACAACAACTTCTTATCAACTAAAAAAAGGTGCCAAAGCATATTATAAAGTAAGAGCTTATAAAATGGTAAATGGTAAGAAAGTATATAGTAATTATTCTAAACAAGTTTCAGTAAGAGTCTAAAAAATTTTATTAAACAACAAAATGAACCTCGAAAACAGGTTCATTTTATAATTAATATTTAGTTGATCAAAAATATTAAACAAACATAAAAAGATTATAATAACTCCTAATTTTGAATACTATTCTTAATAATATTAGCAATATTTGTCTTTTCACTATCACTTAACTTATTCCAAAATAGTTCAAGTAAAACCCCAAGGCCTGGCAAAACAAGCTCATCATTAGTTATAACAGATTCATTAATGGTAGAAACAATTTGTTCTTCATTATCATCTTTAATCTTTTCAATTATATTCTTTCTTATATCTAAATTCATATTAACTATCACCAGTATTATTATGTAAACATTTACAAAAAATATACTAAATTATTGAAATATTTTTTTTGGTAGAGTATACTTTTATTAAGGAGATGATTTATATGACACTAATAATTATAATTGGAGTAGTTGTTTTACTTATTTTATGGTTTGTTGTAACTTATAATAAATTAATAGGACTTAGAAATAAGAAGGATGATCAATGGTCACAAATTGAAGTTCAACTAAAAAGAAGAGCAGATTTAATACCTAACTTAATAGAAACAGTAAAAGGCTATGCAAAACATGAAAAAGGTACTTTTGAAGAAGTGATAAAAGCGCGTAACACATATTTAGAAGCAAAAACTCCTGAAGCAGAAATTGAGGCAAGCGCTGGAGTTTCAAATGCATTATCTAAATTGTTTGCACTTGCAGAAAATTACCCAGAACTAAAAGCAAATCAAAATTTTTTATCTTTACAAAATGATTTAAAAGATACAGAAGATAAAATTTCATATGCTAGGCAGTTCTATAACGATTCTGTTCTTACTTATAATAATAAAGTAGAAATGGTACCATCAAATATAGTGGCAGGCTTAACAGGATTTAAAAAAGGAACTTTCTTCGAAGTAGAAGAAAAAGATAAAGAAGCACCAAAAGTTAGCTTCTAATAGGACTTACTTTTGTAAGCCCTTTTTTAAGGAGAAAAAGTATGAAAAGATATGGATTTATTTTACTTATATTAATGTCATTTTTTATAATAGGAAATGTTAATGCTCAAGATATAAAAAGTATAAAAATGGATATTAATATTGATAAAGAAGGAACAGCTCATGTAAAAGAAAGTTGGAATATTTATTTTGATAAAAATGAAGACTTAACAGAGGTTTATAAACCTTATAATGATATAGGGGCTTCTTTGTTTTCTAATTTTCATGTTAGTTTAAATGGAAAAGATTATACAAATATTAAGTGGAACATTGATAAAGATTTTAACTATAAAAAATATAAAAATGGAATAAATTATACATCAGATGGGATAGAACTTTGTTGGGGTATAAGTGAAAAAGGAAAGTCAAATGTTTACAATATCTCATATGATATTAGTAACTTTGTAGCAAAACTAAATGATGCTGATATGGTATATTGGACCCTTGTTCCTAAAAATTTAGCAGATGAACCAGAAAATATTTATATTAAAATTCATAGTGATTTCACAAATTATAGTAAAGATTTACCAGTGTGGGGTTATGGGAAATATGGTGCTCCAACCTATGTTTATAATGGTTACATAGAAATGAGTACTGATGAAGCTCTTAATAAAGATGAATATATGACTATTTTAGTACAGTTTCCTAAAGATACATTTAGTAATAATAATTATTTAGATAAAAACTTTAATTATTATTTAGATATGGCAAATAATGGAGCAAAATCTTATACTGATGATAGTAGTACAGGAATCTTTGAAAAAATAATCTATTTCATAGAAGAGTATTTTCTAGTACTAATAATTATAGTAATAAGTATAATTGGAGTATTGATGCCAAAAAGTAGAATTACTGGAAACATGAGAATAAAATTTAGAAAAGAAGATAAAAAATTACCAAAAGAAGTAAATTATTTTAGAGATATTCCATGTAATAAAGACATTTATCTAGCATATTGGTACATAAAAACATATAGATTAGGTAAAAAAGATACTGATATTCTAGGAGCAGTACTGCTTAAATGGCTTAATGAAGAAAAAATTGAAATTAATAAAGACATGAGTACAGGAATATTTAAAAAAGAAAAATCAAAAATTGTATTAAAAAACAATATTACTTTTGAGAATCCTCTAGAAGATAGACTTTATCAAATGTTAGTAAAAGCAAGTGGTGATTATGTTTTAGAAGCTGGGGAGTTTAAAAAATGGGCAAGTGATCATTATAGTAATATTCTAGGATGGTTTACTGATATTCTTGATGAAGAAACAACAACTTTATCTGAAGTAGGTTATCTAAAAAAACTATCAACTTATAAATACGAAACAACAAGTATGATTTACGAAGAAGGATTAAAATTAAAAGAATTTAAACACTTCTTACTTGATTTTTCAAGGATTCATGAAAAAAATCCTATAGAGGTTCATTTATGGAAAGAATATTTAATGTTTGCTCAAATTTTTGGACTTGCAGAACAAGTAGCTAAAGAATTTAAAGATATATATCCTGATATTATTCCGGATGATTATATAGACGATTTTGATTTCATTTATTTTGTCTCATATACTGGAATAAATAGTGCTAGTACTGCAAAATCTAGAGCAGAATCATACGATTCAGGTGGAGGAGGATTCTCTTCTGGTGGCGGTGGATTTGGTTCCTTCGGAGGCGGAGGCTTCGGCGGAGGCGGAGGCCGTTAAAACACATAAAAGAATCCATAAAAGAGATAAATCCCTTTGTAAACATTGACATTTAACCATAAAAATGATAGTATATAAAAGCATTAAGGCGTGAAGTCATGACTGGGGGAATTGATATGAAACAAGAAATGCCAAGTACATTTATTTTAAATAGAAATGATAAACAATACTTTTATGTAGAAGGAAAACAAAGTAGATTACATGGTCCTGTTTATCATGTGTATTATAATAAAAAAGAAAAACCAATATTCTACAGAGCAGAAAACTTTGTCGAAGTTCATGGTCTAGATGAAAAACAAAAAATTAGTACCTTTACACATCAAGCTTTACTTAACTTAAGAATTTTAATTGGTATAAATGAAAAAGCTGAAGAAACATATAACAAGTTTTATGATATATATGTTAAAGTGAAAAACAGCGATGACAAAAAACCTATCTTAAAAAATTCTTCAAGACTTAGCTTCATCGAAGCAATTGATAATTATAATGAAATAAAAGATAGTTTAAGACAAGAAATACCTATTCCTTTCGAGGAAAATTATCGATTAGTTAATCCAGAATATCATGAACGCGAAAAAGTTCTTACTAGAACAAATTATGAAAATTCCGAAAAAGAAAATATAAATGAAAAAGGATTACAAAGAGTACTAAAGAAAGCAGCGTAATAACCTGCTTTTACTTTTATAGAGAGGGTTGATAATATGAATAAAGTAACACCAAAAATAATGTCAGGATTTATGGAACTACTTCCTGAAGATCAAATATTATTTAATGAACTAGTAGATACCATAAGAACTTCTTATGAAAGTTTTGGTTTTTTACCAATTGATACACCAATTTTAGAATGTTCCGAAGTATTACTAGCAAAAGCTGGGGGAGAAACAGAAAAACAAATATATCGTTTTAAAAAAGGAGAAAATGATATTTCTCTTAGATTCGATCTTACCGTACCACTTGCTAGATACGTATCAATGAAATATAATGATTTAATTTTTCCATTCAAAAGATATCAAATAGGAAAAGTTTATCGTGGAGAAAGGCCACAAAAAGGAAGATATAGGGAATTTTATCAATGTGATATTGATGTAATTGGAGAAAACCTTAGCCTAATGTATGATGCTGAAATTTTAGCAGTTATTTATAATACTTTTAAAAAACTATCTTTCGGAGAGTTTACAATACATATAAATAATAGAAAGCTACTAAACGGTTTTTTTGAAAGTTTAGATTTAGAAATGAAATCGATAGATGTTCTTAGAATAATTGATAAAATAGATAAAATTGGAGTATCTGGAGTAAAAGATGAATTATCGCTTATTCCTATTACTAATGAAAAGATAAATAAAATAATAGAGTTTGTTAGTATAAAAGGAAATAATACAGAAATAATAAATTCGCTTCAAAATTTAGAAATAAAAAACAGTACATTTATTACAGGGCTAGAAGAATTACAAAAAGTAATCAAAGAAGTAAAAGCTTTTGGGCTTGAAGAAAATTATTATGTTATTGATTTAACCATAGCAAGAGGACTTGATTATTACACTGGGACTATTTATGAAACAAAATTAAATGATTATCCAAGTCTTGGAAGTATCTGCTCAGGGGGTAGATATGATAACTTAACAGACTATTATACGGATAATGCCTTATGTGGAGTAGGTATTTCAATCGGACTTACTAGATTATTCTACCAATTAAAAGAAGCTGGAATCATAAAAAGTTCTAGTAAAACACTTTCTAAAGTTTTAATAATTCCCTTTTCACAAGAAAATATGGACTATGCTATAAAAATAAGTTCGTTATTACGTAAAAACAAAATTATTTGTGATGTTTACTATGAAGAAAAGGGTTTAAAACAAAAACTAAAATATGCTAACAGATTAGGTATTCCATACGTTTGTATTGTTGGAGAAGATGAGGAAAAACAAAATAAAGTAACAATAAAAAATATGGAAACAGGAGGGCAAAAAACTATATCCTTAGAAGAAATAATAAGTGAGATAAAATAGCAATGAAATTAAAAGATATAGAAAGAAGTATAATAAAAACTTATAAATCAAAGTTATATGGAAAATTTTTAAAAGCTATTAAAGAATATAATCTAATCTCTGATGGTGATGTAGTAGGAGTCTGTATATCTGGAGGAAAAGATTCGTTTTTACTAGCAAAATGTATGCAAGAATTAAAAAAACATAGTAAATACAATTTTGAAGTTAAATATATCGTCATGGATCCAGGTTATGCTAAAGAAAATCTAAACTTAATAAAGAACAATCTTCAAAAATTAGGTATACCAGGTGAAATATATAAAAGTAATATATTTGAATCTATAAAAGATACAGCATCACCATGCTATTTATGTGCTAGAAAAAGAAGAGGATTTCTATACGCTAAAGCTCAAGAATTAGGGTGTAATAAAATAGCCTTAGGACATCATTTTGATGATGTAATAGAAACTATTCTTTTAAACATAATCTATGCCGGAGAATACAAAACAATGATGCCAAAACTAAAAAGTACTAACTTTGATAATATGGAACTAATAAGACCACTTTATTTTATAAAAGAAAAAGATATCATTTCCTGGAAATATCATTGTGATTTACAATTTCTAGATTGTGCTTGCTTTGTTACAAAAAAAGAGATAGGAAAAAGAAAAGAAATAAAAGATTTAATATCAAATCTTAGAAAAGTAGATAAAAACATTGATATTCATATCTTTAAAAGTAGCGAAAATATAAACTTAGATGCTGTTTTAGGTTATAAAACAAAAGATGAAAAATATTTCTTTATGGACGAATATTAAAAAGTGTAAAGTTTCATAAAAACTATTGTAAATAGAGTAAGAATTTGCTAAAATATAATTGTCAGAGAACATATGTTAAACCGTACAAGCAACGATAAGGGAATCTAATTAATGTTTGTGTTGAAGACTTAGATTTATCTAAGGATCCTAATAACATTATGTGATTTACCACCTGTACATAAACAGGTTTTCGTTATTAGTTCTCTGACTTTTTTATTGACTTTTTTTAATAAAATCCCTATACTATGTGTATAATATTTTTAAGAGGTTGTTATATATGAAAAAGAATTTTAATAAATTAAAAAACAAAACAAATTTAATAGCTATAGTATTAGTAATAGTTTCCATAGGAATCCTTTTTTGTGTTCAAGAAACAAAGCCAAAAGTAGTAAAAGCTTACAATAATTATTTTATTAGTATTCCAGAGGAAAAAAATTGGGCATTTACTAAAAAGAAAATTATTATCAATGACAAAAAAGTAAAAAGAGTATATTGTACTACTACTAATATTAAAATTGCTTATTGTAAAAATAATTATTTATATATAAAAAAACCAGGAAAAGTAACTTTAAATTTTTATACAAAAAATAATAATAAAAAATTAAAAAAAACAATTAAAGTAGAACACTCTCCACTTATTAATTTTACTAAAAGAAATATGATTATAGAAAACAAAGAAATATATAAACTTAAACTTAACACTAGAGGTTATCCAATTAAAAATATTAAGTTTAGCAGTAATCATCCAGAAACAATAAGTGTAGATAAAAATGGAGTAATAACAGCTCATAGTCCTAGTAATGCATTAATAACTGCAAGTACTTTAGATGGAAGAAAAACTAGTATTAGGGTTATAGTGAAAACCACTAAAGGATTAATATCAAGAACAATGTTAGATCGAGCTGGAGCATATAAATATAAAAAACTCATGGTAGTAGCACATCCTGATGATGAAACTTTATGGGGTGGAGCAAATCTATATAAAGATAGTTACTTTGTTGTATGCTTAACCAATGGGAAAAATCCTGTTAGATCAAAAGAATATAAAAACATTTTAAAGTTCACTAACAATGGAGGATTAATTCTAGATTATCCAGATGATCCGGATGGGGTGCGCGATGAATGGAACTATGCAAAAAAAGGATTAAATCTAGATATGCAAAGACTTATTACTTACAAAAAATGGGATGCTGTAGTTACCTATAATCCTGATGGTGTAACAGGACACATTCATCACAAAAAAACTTTTCAACATGTCTACAAAGTATGTGATAAGTATAAGATGCTGGATAGATTGTATTATTTTGGACATTTCTATAAAAAAGGAGAAGTTCCAAATACACTAATAAGGATGAGCGATGAAGATTTAGCAATTAAGATGGAAGAAATTAAACTTTATTCCAGTGTAAGAAACAATATTCATAATTATTGGGAACAAATGTTGCCATACGAAAACTGGATACCTGCTCTAAAATGGAATGAGTATCCTAGATAAAAAGAGGTGTAGGATGCAAAGAATAATTACATTTTTTAAGGAGAATATAATCTGGCTAGGACTATTTATTATGATAGCTTTCCTATGTTATCTATTTCCTTATACTGGAGATGATTGGGCTTGGGGAAGTACTATTGGCTTAGATAGATTAAATAGTTTTTTTGATAATTATAATGGCCGTTATTTTGGTAATATTACAGTTCTAGTTCTTACTAGATCGGTGCTTTTAAAAACAATAGTAATGGCTCTTGTATTTACAGGAATAATATATTTCATTAGTAAATGCGTAAAAATAAAAAAAACATATACTATTTTACTACTAATAATATTAATAACACTAATGCCTGTTGGAATATTTAGAGAAAGTATTTCATGGGTGTCAGGATTTTCTAATTATGTAATGCCAACTCTTGGAATAGTATTTATAATTTACTATTATTTTAAAGGTGGATTTAAAACTAATGATAAAATATCAAAAAGAATAATTATTGCTCTATTACTATGTCTATTATCATTTTCAGTTTCTTTATTCATGGAACATATAACTATATATAATCTAATACTAAGTATATTTTTAGTAATATATACAATAATAAAATCAAAACAAAATTTAGTAAAATCTATAAGTTATTTACTAGGAAGTCTAATAGGAACTATAATTATGTTCTCAAACAGTGTTTACACTTCCATATTTTCTCATCAGGATCACTATAGGAGTGTCGTTGAACCCTCAATATTTAATATTATAGATACTTTAGTAGATAAAATTTTAGATTTACTTATCTATGATAATTATATTATCTTAGGAATTATTATAACCTTACTTATATATATAGTTTAAAAAAGTAAAACAAAGACAAAACATGAAAAAAATACAAAAAGATTATTGTGTATAAGTTTATCATTTTCTTTATTTTATATAGTTATAACAAATATATTTCCAGATTGGAACATTCTTTTAGAATATACTAAATACTTTGAATTGGTTTTAGGAATAACTCTGTTTATAACAATCATAATATCATTGTTATACATAAAACCATCTTATAGAAATAAAATATTATTTTTATTAATTAGTATAATTATTTTAACTGGACCACTTTTATTCGTTGAACCAATCGGTCCACGTTGTTTCTTTGTTATATATATTTTCTATGTACTAATTAGCCTTATATTGATAGACTACATGAAAAATATCCTGAAATTTGATTTTGATCAAGGATTCAAAACTATTCTTCTAGGGGGAGCATTATGTTCAGTTATATATATTTTCTTTATATATGGTTACATTCATATCAAAGATAACGAAAGGCTTATGTATATCAAGGAAAATATGAAATATTCAAGCTCTGTAGTCTTTCACAGATTGCCTTACGAAGATAGATTACATTGCTCTTATTTAGGAAAAGATAATAGTGTTTGGGAAATGCGTTACAAATTATTTAATAACATCCCAGATGATATAGATTTAATTTATGAAAAGTAAACATTTTAGGTAAAACTAAGATGTTTTTTATTTGTTTTATTTACTTTAATGCTTTTTTTTTATATAATAAATACGGAGGAATTAATATGAATAGAAGTGAGTTAAGAGAAGTTATTATTAAAGTTTTATACGAAGTATATATTTATAGTGAAAAAAATATAGATTTTAAATTAAATGATTTAATAAAAGAGCAAATAGAAAAGGAAAATGATTTTGTAAAAAATACTCTAGAAGGCATAATAAAAAATCAAGATACGATAAGTAAAATAGCAAATAAATATATGAAAGATTGGAATATCGACAGAATTGGAAAAGTAGATAAAGCCATTTTATCACTTGCTATATATGAACTTATGTATACAGATACCCCAAATGTTGTAGCAATCAACGAAGCGGTAGAATTATCAAAAAAATATAGTGATGAAAAAGTAGTTAAGTTAATTAATGGTACCCTTGATAGTATAATGCATAAAGAGGTTACTAATGAATGATAAATATTTAACAGTAAGTAGAATAAATCGTTATATTAAGTATAGACTTGATAATGACGAAAACTTACAAAAAGTTTATTTAAAGGGAGAAATTAGTAATTTTAAAAATCATACATCAGGACATTTTTATTTTACTTTAAAGGATGAAACATCAAGAATACCTGCAGTTATGTTTAGGACAAGTGCCTCAAAAGTAAATTTTAAACCAGAAGATGGAATGAACGTTTTAGTAACAGGAAGAATTAGTTGTTACGAAGCAAATGGTAATTACCAAATATATGTAGAAGAAATGTTACAAGACGGAATTGGTAATCTTTATGTTGAATTTGAAAAATTAAAAAAGAAGTTGGGAGATCTAGGTTACTTTGATGAGGGAAGAAAAAAACCAATTCCTAGATTTCCAAAAAAAATTGGAGTAATAACGGCTTCAACTGGAGCGGCAATTAGAGATATAATTACAACTATTAACAGAAGATATAAACTTGCCGAAGTAATACTTATACCAACACTAGTACAAGGAGAAAAAGCTGGTGAAGATATTGTAAAAAGCTTAGAAAAAGCAAAAGATTTAGATTTAGACGTAATAATCCTTGGTAGAGGAGGGGGTTCAATAGAAGATTTATGGGCTTTCAACGAAGAAATTGTTGCAAACGCTATATATAAATGTGACATCCCAATCATAAGTGCTGTAGGACATGAAATAGACTTTACAATAAGTGACTTTGTATCAGATTTAAGAGCACCAACTCCAACAGCAGCAGCAGAACTTGCCGTACCAAACACTATAGAGCTAATAAGCAATATTAATCAAATGAAATTAAGATTAGGAAAAAGTATTACAAACAAACTAGAGTTAAATAAAAACAAACTTAACGCTTTACTTAACTCATACGTTTTAAAAAATCCTAAAGGTCTATACGAAATAAAAGCCCAAAAATTAGATAATCTAATAGATAAATTAGAAGCTAATATAAATAGAACATTTGAAAGCAAAAGCACTAGATATATATCATTACTAGATAAACTAGAAGCCCTTAATCCTATAAGAACATTAAAAAGAGGGTACACTATTACAAAACAAAACAACAAAGCTATAAAGGATATAAAAGAAATACAAAAAGGAAGTCTATTAGAAACAGAATTTGAAACAGGAAAAGTAATTTCCCAAGTAACGGAGGTAGAATATGGAAAATAAAAAAGAAAAAAGTTTCGAAGAAAACTTAGAAAATTTAGAAAATATAGTGAAAAAACTAGAAAATGGTGATATTCCCTTAGATGAGGCCATTGAAAAATTTAACGAAGGAATGAAACTTGCTAATGAATGCAATAAAATCTTAGAAAAAGCTAATGAAACTATAACAAAATCTTTAAGTAAAGATGGAAGTTTAGAAAAGTTTGAGATAAGTGAATAAAGGTGAGAGCATGGTAAAAGAAAGTAAAATAAAAAGAAGATTTTTAGCATTTATTTCATCACGAATGGTTTATAATGGATATACTGTAAGAGCAGCGATGCAATGGAAAAATGATAAAATGGATAATCTAATTAACGATCACAAAACCCCATTTTTTTATAAATTAAAATCATATAGATATGGATATTTGCCTAATCAAATGAGAATCTTCAAAATAACAAAGAAAAATAGAAAAAACTTTTTATCATACAAAGATTATTTATATTTAAATGGTGCAAATGGAAAATATAGTAAATGGTTAGTAGACGTAGTAACTACAAATAAAATATTTAAAAATTTCAAAGAAGATTTAACAAAAATTTATTATCAAATGTACATAAGAGATGGAAGATTAAAAATGATAGCCTTTGACAAAAAATTATCAGAAGATGAAGATGGATTCTTTAATTTTATAAAAAAACAAAAATCAGTGCTACTTATGTATACAAATTATAAAATTCAATATCTTATAGAATATAAAAATAATAAATTTTATTTAGATGAAGAAGAAATAGCTATTGAATCACTAAAAAAGTTTATTTTTGAAGAGGCTAATAACACAAGAAGTTTAGTTTTAACAGAAAATATAGTTCCGAGTTCTAAATTTAAAATAAATGGAAACGAAGCATTATTATATCTTAATGTTTATAACAAGAATGGTTTAGAACCAGCTATTGGTGAAATATATGTCAAAGAAAATAGTGGATATGCTACAGATCAATGTGATATTGCCGAAGAAATATCAGATGAAAACATAATAGAAAGTTATAAATTCAAGTCTTATAATAGGAAAAAAAATATTCAAGAAAGTAATGATAATTCGAGAATATACTTCGATGAAAAAACTGGTAAATTTCGTTTCTTCTTAGTTAAACGAGGAGATAGAGTAATCAAACTAAAAAAAACATATAAAAATGAAGATTTAATTAATCTGATTGAAGACAATTTTGAAGAATTAAATAAAAAAATAATAGAAATATTTAAAACAGTACCACAAATAGAAATAGCAGGAGTTACAATTTGTTTCACTGAAAATGGTTTTAAAATAACTAATATACATAATAATCCTGAATATTGTAATGCAACATACTTTAATAAAGATTATAGTGACTTTCTAAAGTATAAATATGATACAAAAAGAACCTTATATAAGAGTGTTAAATACAAGATTAATGTTTTCAGAAAAAAACTTTGGTTAAAATTATGTAAATTATTTGCAAAAACTTGTTATCCAAAGGGACTAGTGCCATATATAAGTTTTAGATGGCTAAGGGATATTAAAGATGACTTTATAGAAAACAAAAATATCCCTCTAAAAACAAAATTATGGGCATACAGACATGGATTTTTGTCATATAGACTTGCACAATATGGAATAACTAAAGAAAATTATAAAAACTTTATATCAGATTTTGAATATAAATGGTTAAGACATATTGATAATTATTACAAAATATGGTTCGAAGATAAAATAACTATCAAATATATCGCTAGTGATTATAACAAGTTTTTCCCAAAATATTATTATTTCATAACCCTAAAACAAGGAGAAAATCAAATAATACCAATGATGGATTGTCCAAAAGGTCTTGGTAATACATATGATGACATAATAAAATTAGTGAAAAAGGAAGGCGATATAGCCTTAAAAAGAGATAAAGGTTCTCACGGCGAAGGATTTTATAGATTAACATATAAAAATAATAAATTATATTTAAATCTGAAAGAAGCTACAAAAGATGATATTGTAAATATATTATCAGATAAATCAAATGAATATCTAGTTACTGAATATATTAAACAAGTAGATGTATTAAATAATATATACGATGGTTCAGTTAATACAATAAGAATAATTGTATTTAAAAAAGATGGAAAGACTTCGACTATAGGTAATACATATATGCGATTTGGTTCAAAGAAAACCGGTACAGTTGATAATATAGGAGCTGGTGGAATATCTGTCAACTTAGATGAAGAAACAGGGTATTTTCACGATGCTTTAATCATTACTGATGATTTAAAAATAGTTCCATGTAAAGAACATCCAGATTCTCATTTACCTATTGAAGGTTACATTCCAAATTGGGATAAAGTGTTAAAAGATATTATAGAAATAGCAAACTCCCTAGAACAAATAGAATATTTTGGATTTGATGTAGCAATAACAAAAGATGGTATGAAATTTCCAGAAATAAATAGATATCCCGATTATATGAAAATTGGAAAGTTAAAACCACACTCAATTAAGTATCTGTTAGAAAAAGTAGAACAAAAAAAGAAAAGGTATGGTTACGATAAAAAAATGCCTCATAAGATATTTAAATTTATAGATCGTAGAGAAAGCAGGCGATAAATATGATGAAATTTTTACGTAGAACAAATGATTATTTAGGAAGAAAAGCAAGACTTGCTTTTCTATGGATTGTTAGAATACTGTTTGCTAAATCCCACATGAAAGTTCCATTTTTCAAAAGATTATATTGGAATATAAATGGTGGATACATAGCAGATCAAGTAGTCTTATATAAACTAAACCATAAGAGAAAAAAAGAATATTTATCAGAATTTGACTGGTATAAATCAAGATACATAAATGGTAATTATAAATTTATATTAAATAACAAAATAGTAACTACAGAACTTTTAAAACAATATGTTTATGTTCCGGCCATATATTGCTTAAAACAAAATAAAAATATTGCTAATTTTGGAGAAGATATAAATACTTCTGAAGATATAGTAAAACTATTAGAAAACAAAAAAAATTTATATTTAAAACCAATTGATAGTGGAAAGGGTAATGGTATATCAACATTTCATTATAAAGATAAAAAATACTTTATCAATGAAAAAGAAATATCAAAAAAAGACTTAAATAACTTTTTTTCAAATGAAAAAAACTATTTTATTTGTGAAACAATAAAACAAAATAAATATCTAGATGATCTATATGATAAAACTTCAAATACTCTTAGACTAGTTACATTTAAGGATCCAAAAACAGAAAAATTTATACTTTACTTTGCTGTACAAAGAATAGGAACTTTTAACACTATACCAGTTGATAATGGTAGTCAAGGAGGACTTGTTGCTAAAGTTGATTTAGAAACAGGAAAACTAAGCGCAGCAAAATGTTTACATAACACAAATACATACAAAATTCATCCTGATAGCAAAAATCAAATTGAAGGAGTCAAAGTTCCAAATTGGAATAATATCAAAAAAGAAATAGTAGGACTCGCTAATAAATTCCCATACCTAAACTTTGTAGCATGGGATGTATTACTTACAGATAAAGGTATGTGCATAATAGAAGCAAACGCATCATCTGGAATAAATATACTACAACTATGGGGAGGACAAAAAAACAAAGAACTTGGAGACTTATACAGATATTATAAATTAATAAAATAAAGGAGTTCATTATGAATATTAAAAAATTTGTACCAAAAAAAATAAAAAAAATTAGAGCTAAAATAAAAAAAAGAATAAAAGAAAACAAAAAACAACTAACATTAAAAAAAATATGTAACATAATTGGAGTGGAAATACCAAGTGATATGAAAAAACTAACCAACAAAAAAGCTTCAATAATAACAAGAAGTAGGCTAGAAATAGAACCAAATTTTGTCTTATTCTGTAAAACATTAAATGGTTTCGATGAAGAAACAAGAAAAAAAATGAAAAAAAACGCACTATGTATATTTTCAGAAGAACCAATAAGTGATTGCAATAATATAGTTATTACTAGAAACCTATACAACTACTCAAAAATAATGATCTATATAAGAAAAATATTCAATCCATATATAATAACAGTAACAGGATCTATAGGAAAAACCTCAACAAAAGATGTTATAGCATCAGTCCTAAAAGAAAAATACAAAAAAGATACATTATTTGCGTCACAAGGAAATAGCAATTCACATTTTAAAGTAGCAAAAAATATAAAAGATCTAACTACTTCAACTAAAGTATTCCTACAAGAAGTTGGAATAGGAGGAGACAGAGCCTTAATAAAACAATGTGCTATTATGCTAGAACCAAATATAGCAGTATATACTAATATATTAGACGCTCATATAGAACATTACAAAACAAGAGAAAACATAGCAAAATATAAAACATTACTTTCAAAATACGGAAAACAAGACGGACTAGCAATAATCAATTATGATGATCCGGTACTAAGAAAAGTAAAATTCAAACAAGAAGTAATATCATATTCACTTAATAACAAAAAAGCTAATTATTACGCAAAAAACATAAAACTAACCGGAGAAGGTACAACCTTTACAATAATAGACAATATTCATAATGAAGAACAAAACATAAATCTAAAAGTAATAGGAGAACACCACATATACAACTCATTAGCAGCCTATGCAGTAGGAAAATATCTAGATATAAAACCAGAAAAAATAGCAAAAGGATTATCAAAATACAAAACAACAGGAATGAGAGGAAACCTCTTCCAAATCGGAGATTACAAAATATTCGCAGATTGTTATAATGCCTCACTAGATTCAATTGAATCCTCTGCAAAAACTATGGATTTAATAAAATTAGACAAAAAAAGTAAAAAACTAGCAGTCATCGGAGACGTAAAAGAGCTGGGAGAAATATCCGAAGAAACACATAGACAAATAGGAAAAAATCTAGCAAAACACGATATACAAGTAGTTATATTCTTTGGAGAAGAAATAAAATATGCCTATGAAGCATATAACAAAGTTAAAAAAGGTGGAAAATACTTCAATGATAGATTAGAAATGCATAAATACATAGAAAAAGAAATAAAACCAGGAGATTTAATTTTATTCAAAGGATCACATAAAATGCATCTAACAGATAGTATTGACATGTTATTTGGCACAAACATGAGCGATCAAGCAAACATCGGAGAAGCAGATTATAAACTTATGCAAAACAAAAACTATGAATTCTATCAATTTCCATGTCAAACCAGTATATTAAAATACTTTGGTCATGATAAAAAACTAATAATTCCAGAAACACTAGAGGGACAAAACGTTACAAAATTATGGAAAAGTTTATTTGAAAACAATAAAGAAATAAAAGAAATAATCTTACCAAAAAACATATCAATTATAAAACCAATGACATTTAAAAATAGCAGTTTAGAAAAAATTACCCTTAATGAAAAACTAAAAGGGATATGCAACAACGCCTTTTGTGATTTAAAAAACCTAAAAGAAATAAAACTACCAGAAAGCCTAATATATATAGAATATCTAGCATTTGCTAATTGCAAAAACTTAGAAAAAGTATATATTCCATCATCAATACAAAAAATAAATAAAAATGCATTTAAAAACAGTAATAACGTTACTATATATGCAAAAAAAGGAAGCGTAGGAGAAAAATTCGCAAAAGAAAATAACATAAACTTCAAAATATGGAAATAATCACGGAGGAATAACTATGAATAAAACAAAAAAAGAACAAAGAGAAAAAATGACAAAATTAGCAGAAAAATCAATACTATATAAACCATACGTAATAAAAAAATTATATAGATTATCAACAAGTAAAAGAAAAGAAATAGTAGAAAACACAATAGAAAAATATATCAACGAAAATAACTTATCAAAAAAAGATAAATTAAATCTAAAAAGAGATATGGTATACTGCAGAGTTCATTATAACCTATCATTTAAAGAATACTTTCTATTTGGCTTCAAGAACAAAAGCCATCTAAAAAGAAAAAACTTCATAACAAATATGAATAGACAAAATTACTTATACATGCTAGGAGAAAAAGAAGGACAAGAAATATTAAATGATAAATATAAAACATATGAAATACTAAAAAAGTTTTACAAAAGAGACATTATAAAAATAAATAATGAAAACTTCAAAGAATTTAATGATTATATAAAAAAACATCCTACCTTCGTAAAAAAACCTATAGATTCTTCTTTTGGAAAAGGAATAGAACTCATAAACTCAAAAGATTACAAAGATCCAAAAAAATTATTTTCATATGTCCTAGAAGATGGTCCAGTAATATTAGAAGAACAAATCATACAACACAAAACAACAGCATCTTTACATCCAGAATCACTAAACACTATAAGAATAGTTACATATAGAGACGAAAAAGACAATGTATTTATACAACTACCATTTATGAAAATAGGACAAGGTTCATCATTTGTAGACAATGGTGGAGCCGGAGGAATGTTTGCAAGAATTGATAAAGAAACAGGAAAACTAATAACAGATGGAAAAGACGAAAACAATATTGTTTATAAATACCATCCAGACACTAATATAAAAATAAAAGGATTCCAAATACCGGAATGGAACAAAGCAATAAAACTAGCAAAAGAAGCAGCACTAGCATTTGACAAAACAAGATATATCGGTTGGGATATAGCAATAACAAACAAAAACGAAGTATTAATAGTCGAAGGAAACGGAAAAACACAATTCCTAGGACAACAAATGACTGATGAAATAGGAAAGAAAAAAGAATTAGAAAAACTAATAAACTATAAAAAACTAAAAAAACAATACAAAAATATAGAGAAGTGGGAACTTCCTGTTAATAATTAAAGAGGTGTGTTATGAAAAAATTCAAATTTTCAGTTGTTATGCCAATATACAACATAGAATCATTCTTAAACGAAGCCATAAACTCCGTTATAAACCAAAGCATTGGATTTAAAGACAATATTGAACTTATACTCGTAAACGATGGAAGCACGGATAATAGTGAAACAATTTGTAAAAAATACCAAGAACAATACCAAAATAACATAAAATACATAAAACAAGAAAATAAAGGAGTATCAAACGCCAGAAATAACGGAATAAAATTAGCAAAAGGAGAGTACATAAACTATTTTGACGGAGATGATGTATGGAATAACGAAGTATTCGAAAAAGTATATAATTACTTTCAAAAAAACAAAAATATAGATGTAATCAGTTGTAGACAAAAATACTTTGAAAACAAAACAAAAACCCACTCATTAGACTACAAATACAAAGAAGGAAGCCAAATAATTGATATAAACAAAAAACCAGATTACATACAAATGAGTGTTGCATCAACATTTATAAAATCTAATATAGCAAAAAAATATACATTCGATGAAAACCTAAAATACGCCGAAGATGCAAAATATATAACAAACATAATCTTAGAAAAAGAAAAATACTTTGTAGCAAGTGATTGCATATATAACATAAGAAAAAGAAATGACCAAACATCAAGTACACAAAACAAATCATCATCACTAGATGCATACACAAGCACAGTAAAATATTACTATAATTATTTAATAGAATACTCAAAAGAAAAATATAATAAAATAATTCCATATATACAATATGCACTAATAAATGCAATAAAATACAGAGTAGGAGAAGCCATACCAGACAATATACCTGATAAAATAAAAACAGAATATAAAAATAATCTAATAAAAATGCTAAAACAAATAGATGATGAAGTTATATTAAACACAAATAAAGTAGTTATTGATACTAAACTTTATTTATTAAAATTAAAGTATAATAAACTAAATAAAAAAGATTTAACAATGACTAATAATATTATTTATTTCAAAAATAAAGAAGTTGGAACTATAACAGGAAACAACAATCTAAATATTACAAATATAAACTTAAATAAAAACAATATTTCTTTTTCTGGAATAGTTAAAATGCCAATATATTTTAATTTTGATCATATATATATTGATGCTTTGGGAAAAACCTATTCTTGCAATTTACATAATAATAGTAATAAAAATAGGAAATCTTTTATAAACGAAGATATGAATACAGTTAAAGAGTTTAATATTAACATTGAACTTGATAAAAAAATTACTAAACTTATTTTCTATACAAAAATTAATAGTAGTGAAATAATATTTAAACCAAATATATATGTAAATGAAAAGAAGGTAAATTTACATGACAAATATTTAAAAATTAAAAATAAAATGTTAAATACGTCTAAAAAAAGAATTTTTATAAGAAACTATAATATATTAAAAATAATTAAAAAGAGATTTAGAAGAAAATAAAATTTTGATAAGTACAAATATTGTGCTATAATTAATATGTAATATTTTTTGGAGGTAAGATGAAAACAATAGCTATTCATATATTTAAAGGTATTTTAAAATTTATTTACTTCTTTTTAAAAATTCTGCCTACTAATAATAAAAAAATAGTATTTATAAGCAGACAAACCAATGATATAAATATAGACTTTAGTATGATAAGAGATGAAATAAATAAAAGGGATAGTAGTATAAGAATGGTATTTATGTGTAAACGAATTGAAGGAAATATATTAAAAAAAATAGGATATTTCTTTACAATTATTAGACAAATGTACCATTTAGCAACATCTAAAATGGCAATAATAGATTCTTATTGTATCCCAGTTTGTATTTTAAATCATAAAAAAAGTCTTGTTGTCTTGCAAATTTGGCATTCTATTGGTAAAATTAAAAAGTCTGGATACCAAACATTAGATACTGTTTCCGGAAGGAGTAAGAAAATGGCCGAACTTATGTGTATGCATAAGAACTATACAAAAATACTTGCAGGTGGTCCAGCATTCGATAAATTCTATGAGGCAGGGTTTAATGTAAAAAAAGATGTATTATTACATTATGGACTTCCTAGAATAGATTATTTATTAGAAAATGAAAATAAATTTAAAGAAGAAGTATTAAAAAAATATCCTGAATTTAAAAATAAAAAAATAGTATATTATGTTCCAACCTTTAGAAAATATGATATAGATGGTCCAGATAAAATGTTCAAAGAATATAATAAAGATGATTTTATATTAATAGTAAGAGGACACCCAAATCAACCACTTGAATTTGATCATAATGTTATATATGATTGCCCAGGATTTAAAAATATAGAACTTTTAGCTATTGCTGATTATGTTATAACTGATTATTCATCAATATGTTTGGAAGCTGCTATTCTTGATAAAAAAGTTCTTTTTTATGTTTATGATTATGATAAGTATATGAAAGAAAATGGTATAAATTTAGATGCTACTAAAGTTTTACCAACTTGTACTTCAAAAAATATAAAAGATTTATTTAAAATAATAAACGAAAACTCTTATGATGTTAAAGCATATGAAGATTTTAGAAAGAAATATCTACCAAGCAAACTTGGACAATCAACAAAATTAATAGTGGACTATATAATGAAAAATATTAATAATTAGGTGATAGAATGAAATACATAATAATGTGTGATGGAAAAGCAACTCGCTGGGATGATTATAAAGGCATACCTAAACATTTTGTTACAATAAATGGAGAGCCTTTAATAAAAAGAACTGTAAGGCAGCTAAATGAAAGACTAAATAGTCCAGATGTTATTATTACATCTCATGATAAAAGATATGATATAGAAGGTTCTACTAGATATGAACCTAAAAATAATGTTTTAGAAATAGATAGATTCACTGAAGAACTGATCGAAGACAATATCTGTTTCTTATATGGTGATACATATTATCCAGATGAATCTATAGACATTATTTTAAATACAAAACCAGATGATATTTTGTTTTTTGGAAACGAAAAATCAATAGTAGCAATAAAAATAAAAGATGGTAAGTTATTTAAAAAACACGTTGATCACGTTAGAAAGTTATATCTAGAAGATAAAATAAAAAATTGCAAGGGTTGGCAAGTTTACCAATCATTTATGAATTTAGAATTTGATGTTAAAACAATAGCAGATAAATTTGTAATAGTTGACAAAGATACAATTGATTTTAATACTCCAAAAGAGTATGAAAACAGTAAATTACAAAAAGGTGATGATAGTAATGATTAATAGATTTATAAGCGATTTGAAAAAATACTCGAAATACATTGCATACGCTACAAAATCACAATTAAAAACAGAAGTAACAGGCTCATATTTAAGTTGGATTTGGTTGTTTTTAAATCCAATTTGTTTTATGTTAATTTATACTTTTATAGCTATAATAGTATTTAAATCCAAAATCGAGTATTTCCCAGTATTTGTATTTATTGGTATTACAACATGGAACTTTTTTCAAGGAACAGTAAGTTCAGCAGTAAGCTTAGTAAGAGCAAACAGAGATACTGTTATTAAAGTTTATGTTCCAAAATTTGTACTTTTAATTACCAAAATGTCTGTAAATACTGTTAAATTTTTAATATCATTTAGTTTAGTTATAATTTGTATGGTAATCTATCAAATTCCACTTTCATGGAATGTATTATATTTTATTCCTATTTATATGGGGCTTTACTTAATTACATTTGGTGTTGCTTCAATATTTATGCATTTTGGAGTATTTGTTGAAGATTTAAAAAACTTAGTACCAATTGTTCTTAGAATGTTATTTTACATGTCTGGAGTATTCTTTCCAATCGCAGAGAGAGTACCAGCACCATATAACAAAATTTTGTTAGACTACAACCCAATAGCTGCAGTTATAGCTTTCTTTAGAGATTCCTTACTATACCAAACAACTCCAAATTTATTATTACTTTCTATTTGGATTATACTAGGAGTAGTTCTATCATTAATTGGAATCAAGACTATATATAAATACGAAAATACATACGTAAAGGTGATGAAATAATGGAAAAGAAAAAAGAAATTGCTGTTACAGTAAAAGATTTAAATATTTTTTATAAAGACATCAAGAAATTTTCTTTAGTAAAATCAGGAATAAAAAATTTATTTAATGCCAAAGAATTCCATGCTGTAAAAAATGTTTCTTTCGAAATACCAAAAGGTCAAATACTTGGTATATGTGGAAAAAATGGTTCAGGGAAATCAACTCTTTTAAGAGCAATTGCAGGTATTTTCTCTGCAGATTCTGGAACAATAGATTTACATGGAAATACAATTTCCCTTCTTTCAATAGGAGTAGGGTTCCAAAGAAGATTATCTGGTTATGAAAATATATTCCTATCAGGACTTTTACTGGGTTATACAGAAGAACAAATAAAAGAACGCTTAAACGATATTATAGAATTCTCAGAACTAGGAGATTTCATTTACAAACCAGTAAACTCATATTCATCTGGTATGTATTCAAAATTAGCATTTGCGATAACTGCAATACTTGAAACAGATATTATGCTTATAGATGAAGTATTATCAGTCGGGGATGTTCGTTTCCAACAAAAAAGTTATAATAAAATGAAAGAACTTATATCAGATGAAAGTAGAACAGTAATAATTGTTTCACACAGTTCTAGAACTCTTAAAAACCTTTGTAACAGAGTTATTTGGATAAATGAAGGGGTTTTAAAAGGCGATGGAGACCCAGAAGAAATAGTAACTAAGTACGAAGAATATATGAAAAGTCTAGATTAAGTATAGAAGTATTATTAAAACTACTAAAAATTGTAAAAAAATATCAAAAAGGCTGACAAATTAGTCTTTTTTTTGTATAATTAAATTAAGAATAAAGTGGTTGGAATCTATATGATTTTAACTTATTTTGCTGTTTGTTAAATTAAATTAAAACAAAGTTATATTTAAAATGAAAATTTTAATATCTATTTTGCATAAGGAGGAAACAAAATGAAAAATGAATTTTTATTTTCAGTAATTATACCCGTATATAATGTTGAAAATTATTTAGAGGAAACAATAAAAAGTGTAATAGGACAAACCATAGGTTTTAAAAAGAATATTGAAATAATACTAGTAAATGATGGATCTACAGATAACTCAGAAAAAATTTGTTTAAAATATGAGTCATTATTTAAAAATAATATCAAATATATAAAACAAAAAAATAAAGGCGTATCAAATGCTAGAAACAATGGACTAAAACATGCATCTGGGAAATATATAAACTTTTTAGATTCAGATGATAAATGGGATAAAAACGTCTTCAAAAAAGTACTTGCCTTATATGAAAAGAACGATGATTTAAATATAGTCGGAGTAAGAATAAAAAGCTTTGAAGCTTCAAGTAACTATAGTCCATTAGATTATAAATTTGATAAGGATAAAGTAATAGATATAAATGAAAAATGGGATCATATTCAACTTAGTTCATCATCAGCTTTCTTTAGAAAAGAAGCATTAAAAAATCTTCACTTTGATGAAAGAATAAAATATTCAGAAGATGCAAAATTCATTCTGGAATTATTACTAGATTCAAGCAAACTAGGACTTGTATCTTCGTCATTATATTATTATAGAAATCGGAAAAGTGGTAATTCTGCCATCCAAACAAAAAATGAATCAGAAGATTGGTATATTAACACCCCTAAACTATGTTATAAATACTTGTTTGATTTATCAAAGAAAAAATATGGAAAAGTTTTGCCATTTATTCAATATTACGTAGCATATGAGTATAACTCCAGAACAAGAGCAGAAATTCCTAATACCATTTCAGAAAATGTGATAGAAGATTATATAAAACTCTCAAAAGAATTATTTAAAGAAATTGAAATTGAAACTATAACTAGTTTAAAAAACTTACCCGATTACAAAATAGAAATGATAAAATTCAAATTAGGAAAAGATATATTAAATGAACTAGAATACAAGGATATGAGTATATATTATAAAGACTTCTTAATAAGTAAAGTAAGAAGACCTGGCTTGCTTAAAATACCTACCATGAAAGTAATAGATAATAACTTACTAATAAAAGGATTAGTAAATACCATTGGGAATAAAGAAACAATATTTTTAGTTATAAATAATGAAGAAAGAAGAAAACTTGATCTTAAAGCAACTAATGCTCATGCAAAATATTTTTTCAATAAATCATTTTATACATCAAAAGGCTTCGAGGAAAAAATACCTTTAAAAAATTTCAAAAGTCTTCACTTTGAATTAGAAACTCCTGATGGAAAAGTAATCAGACTTGCTTTTGGAGGAGGCATTTTCTCAAAATTAAGTTCCACAAAAAAAACATGTTATATAACAAAAAGGCACATCTTTTATTACTACAAAAGAAAAATAAAAGCAGTTAAAAATACCATGTTTAACAGACTTAGATTCTCAGCAAGACAAAACAAATTAGCTATTAAAAAAGGTAGATTTGATGTTTTGCTATATAGATTTGTTTATAGAATATTTAAACTATTTAAACATAAACAAATATGGTTATTTAGCGATAGATTAGAAGCTGCTAAAGATAATGGTTTTGCTTTATTTAAATATGTTATAAAACAAAATAATAAAAATATAAAACCATACTTTGTATTGTTAAAAAATTGTGAAGATTATGATATTGTTAAAAAATACGGAAAAGTATTAAAATATAATTCATTTAAATATAAACTATACTTTTTACTTGCTGATAAAATAATCTCATCGCATGCAGATAATTTTGTTTATAATGCATTTGGTAAAGATTTTAGTTACTATAGTAATTTATATAATTTTGATTTAGTATTCTTACAACATGGTGTCATTCATAATGATTTATCTTTCTGGCTTAATTCTTATGAAAAAGACATTAGTCTATTTATAACAAGTTCTAAAAAAGAACAAGAATCAATCATCAATGGAAAATATGGATTTACTAAAGATGTAGTAAAATTACTAGGTTTACCTAGATATGATTTACTTGATAATAAATCAAAAAAACAAATAGTCATTGCTCCAACTTGGAGACATAATCTAGCAGGTAGATTTGATTATAAAACAGGTTTAAGAACAAAAAATCCTAAGTTTAAACATAGCAAATACTTTGAATTTTATTCTAAATTAATAAATGATAAAGAATTACTTAAAACTATGAAAAAATATGGTTATAAAGGTATATTTGCTCTTCATCCAGCTCATAGTAGAGATGTTGATGATTTTAGTAATAATGACGTCTTTGATATTATAGTAAACCCTGTATATTCAGAACTATTATCGGAAGCAAAATTATTAGTTACAGATTACTCAAGTGTTTGTTTTGACTTTTCTTACCTAAGAAAACCAATTTTATACACTCAGTACGATAAAGACACATTCTTCAAATTACAAAAAACCTATGTTCCAGGTTATTTTACTCATGATAAAGATGGTTTCGGACCAGTTGTTACTAATTACGAAGATGCAGTAAAAGAAATAATAAAATTCATAAAAAATGATTGTGCTCTAGATAAAAAATATCGTAAACGAATTGATGAATTCTTTGAATTTAATGATAAAAATAACTGCAAAAGAGTATACAAAGCAATTTTAGATATTGATAATAATAAATAAGACTAATGAAATAATAAAATTAAAATAAACTGCTTGAAAAAGTGGTTTTTTTGTTATAGAATAAATGTATAAATAATACTAAGGAGGACGTAAAAGTATGAAAAAAGTGCAAAATAAGAATAGCAAACATTCGTTCGGGGGGGGGGTATCTTTACAACATATTAAATAAAGATATA
>ERZ857965.139-NODE-139-length-110209-cov-17.341667_pt1 | contig 110209 bp, 131 predicted proteins | sample MGYA00519758_ERZ857965 | MGnify/ENA primary metagenome ERZ857965 (study PRJEB31778, sample SAMEA3449381) | human gut metagenome | biome: human gut; feature: human-associated habitat; material: faeces | place: United Kingdom | collected 2010/2012 ...
TCAAACAAAAAAGTGGAACATCTTTTTTTATGTCCACTTTTATATTACAACTTCATTTTTAAAAACTTTCTTTTATTTATTTTCATTTATCCAACTTGTTAATTCATCTTTACTTTGAAATCCAACTTTTTTTGATATTAATTTTCCTTCTTTGAATAGTAATAAAGTTGGTATACTAAGTACTCCAAATGTATTTGCAATTTCACCACTTTCATCTACATCAACTTTACAAAATGAAACATAATTTATTTCATTTGATAATTCTTCTACTATTGGTGATATCATTCTGCAAGGTCCACACCATTTAGCAAAAAAGTCAACTAATACCATTTCCCCATTTATTTCATTATTAAAATTATCTTTATTTAATATTTTTACGCTCATAATTACTCTCCCACTTTACATTTTGATATTTTATTTTTTGAATATAAATATTCAAGAGAATCTTTTTCTATAACTTTATTTTTTTCCATTATATCAATTGATTTACAATTAAATTCTGAATCTGATAATTTATCTTTTTCTTTTATTAAATCATTAATATCATTTAATGATGATATTGTACTATCAATCTCTTTAGATACAAATGGTGTTTTTTCTAAAATAAAGTTTCTAATATTTGATTCTGTAAAAAATTCATTATTATTAAGCCCAAATATTGGTGATGATAATATAAATAATATTATAAACACTATTAAATAATATTCTACGGCTCCTAAAACTGCTCCTAAAATTTTAGATGGAATCGCAAGTATTATAGTTGCTCTTAATATTTTTTCAAATACTGAACTTATTTTTATAAGTATAATAAGAATTGTACTTAATACTGAAAAAACTAATAAAAAGGCAAATCCTTCATATACAATTATATTTAAAACTGCTAAATTTTCAAATAATCCACCAAAACTAAAAAATGGTAAATGTTCATACATTATTGATGATACAGGATTTTTAAGTATAAATGATAGTATAAGCACCAAAATCATTCCAACTGTAATTACACTTTGTTTTATTATTCCCCTTTTAAAGCCTACAATCGCACCAAATAATATTATCATTATAATTATAATGTCAAGCATATCTATTCTCCTTTACTTTACATATTAATTATATTATAATTTTACCAAAAAATAAAGATTTATGATAAAATATTCTTATGAGGTGATTTTTTAATGACAATTTCTTTTAAAATAAGTAAAAATACAATGGATAAAATGTGTGAGCATTATAAATATATAAAAAGAGATAAAACTCCTGCATATGCTTTATTTCAAGCAAAGGATGCAGATACTGTAATTACACTTTATGAATCTGGTAAAGTTGTTTTTCAAGGTATAAGTGCAGATATAGATGCGAATATATGGAAAGAAACTGAAATGATTCTTAACGGTAAACCAGTTACAATAGAACCTAAAAAAGAAAAAAAAGTTGATGATGATAAAACTGATTACTATTTTATTAATTCTATTGGTTCTGATGAAGTTGGTACTGGTGATTATTTTGGACCTATTATAGTTTGTGCATCTTATGTAAATAGAAAAGATATTTCTTTCCTTGAAGAACTGGGTGTTAGAGATTCAAAAAAACTTACTGATGATAAAATTTTAAAAATTGCACCAGAAATAATTAAAAGAATACCACATCAAGAAGAAATAATATCTAACACAGAATATAATAATATGCAAGATAATGGTTATAATATGAACAAAATTAAAGCAATATATCATAACAAAGCAATTTTAGGTCTTATGAAAAAAGATAATTTCGTATATGATATGGTTGTAGTAGATCAATTTACTCCAGAAAGAAATTATTATAATTATTTAAAAAGTGAACCTAATGTATTTAGAAAGATAAAATTTACAACTAAAGCAGAAGATAAATGTTTATCTGTTGCTTGCTCTTCTATAATAAGTAGATATCTATTTTTAAAAGAAATTGAAAAAATGGGAAATAGTCTTGGATCATTTATTCCAAAAGGCGCAAGTACTTTAGTTGATGATTATGGAAAGAAAATAGTTCAAAATTTTGGTAAAGAAAAACTTAGAAGTATTGCTAAGTTAAATTTCAAAAATACTGAAAAAATATTAAATGAAAACTAGGAAAAATTTTATTCCTAGTTTTATTTTTTATATTTTACTACTTGTCAATAGTACATTCATATGTTTTTAATGAACAATTTATATTTGAAGAATTATTACCACTATCTGTTGTAACATAGCCATAGTATAAAATTTTATTATCTTTTATATCTTCAATAGATGTGATTAAAAATGGATTTGTTTTATTATTAATTTTAAATTTTAATTCATTCATCTTACTTTGTTTTCCATTTAGTTCAATTTCAAATATCATTGGTGATTCACCATTGCCAACGCCATATAATTTATTTTCGTAAAAATGATAAATAGTTTTATTTTTATATGCATCTTTTCTACTATATTCCAATTTTTCTAACAAAATATAATCATTTTCTGATACTTTATAAAATAAACCTGTAATAAATGATTCATAACCTTCTGGTGTTATATCGGCTAAAGCATATAATTCATCTTTTTCATCACCATGATATACATAAGTATTCAAATCTTTATCTTTTAAATCATAATGCTCAAAATTGTCCTTTTTATTGCAACCAGTTATTACAAAACATAATAATATCATAATTATTGTTAAAATTTTTTTCATACTTTTTTATATTAGAGTTATAATCTAATATTTCCTCCCTCTTATTTAATTTTTAATTAATAAATGTAATTTTCATATTTTCTGTATTGCATTTATTTTTATAACAATATTTTACTACAACCTTTATAGCACTTTTAAATTCATCTGGTGACGTTTCAATAAATGCATCTGAGCTTCTTCTAAAATTTGGTGAGTTTTCTTCTGTATATTCCGTATCCTCTTCGTAAACAATTATATTTTTTAAAAACTTTCTAAATGATATATCTTTATTTTTATTCCATTCATTACTTGACCACTCTTTATCATTAAAATAAATATTAATTTTAAAATCATCTATATTCTTTACCTTTTTAGTTTGTCTAAAATTTGTTAGTAGTATTTCATAATTATTTTTATCTAAATCTACATTCCCCGTCTCAAATCCAAAATGTTCAGACTCGCCAGTAAACTTATGTGTTATATATTTTAATTTAACTTCATTATTTTTACATTCTTTATATGTAATTTTTCTTTTATAAAAATTATTAACTCCTATAAAACCTATTATAATTACTATAATAATCAAAACACATATAATCTTCTTTTTCATATATTTCACTCCATATTAATTAATCAAATTACTTGGTATATCACTTTTTTCTATTTTTTCAATATTCTTTAAATCAGGTGTTATTCGTGCATAATACTCTTTTTGATTATTTACGCAATAATAATTATAATAAATATACTTATTATCTTTTCCATAAATTCTTCTTATATTAGTAGAAGTATTACAAATCTCATCGTCATCTGTAGGTGTAATTTTATCCTTTGCTCGATATAACTCTTCACCAGTATCGGCATTATATCCAATAATATTATAATATATTAAATAAAATTTATCATTGTCCCATAAAATATGATGATTTTCTATTGCTTGATTACTTGAAACAGGTAAATCATATAATTTTTCATATTCATTATATTCTTTTAATTTGTACATAGAATAATGGCTTATTTCATCTCTATTGGTTAATGCTATTACATACACATCATTACTATCTGAAATAATATTTAGTTGATTTTTATAAAAAGTCTGGTTTTTACTACTACACCCAATCATAAAAATAGTTAAAATAGCAATCATTATTAAAGAAATAATTTTTTTCATATACAAACACTCCTTTTCAAACATTATAGCACAAAAAAAGCAAAATTAATTAATTCTGCTAGTTTCTATAATAAATATAATTTTTTATCTCATAAATCCAATATAAATCATGAATATTGTAAGTATAACACTTATTACTATTCCATTTACTCTAGAACTTTTTTGTTCTCTATTATCAATACCTATACCTACTCCCATAGATATTAGATATCCACCAATAAGTCCACCAATGTGAGCTGCATTTCCTATTCCAGGAGTTGTAAATCCAATAATTAAGTTTAGTATTACAACTGGTACAATTTGATTTATCAAAGAGTTACCAATATATCCTCTATATTTAATTCCAAAGTATAATATTGAACCAAGAAGACCAAATATTGCTCCTGAAGCACCTGCTGCTACTGTATTTACTGAAGATAATGCAACTGTAAACAATGATCCCATAATTGCACTAAAGAAATAAATTATTAAATATTTTACTTTTCCATAAAAATATTCAACTTGAGTTCCAACAATATATAATGAATACATATTAAGTAATAAATGAATTATACCAATATGTAAAAATGCCGATGTTATAATTCTATAATACTCTCCTGCCTTTGTTAAAACTACATAATTTGCTCCAAAATTAATTAATGTTTGTGTGTCTTCTGAACCATTGCCTAATAAATACATAAGTATAAATACTATAATATTAATTAATATAAGTACATATGTTGCGATTGGTTTTCTATTTTTCATAAACTTCTCTCTTTCTTTTCCTTCTTTTATATTTTTTTCTTCTATTTCCCTTGTAATTCTACCAACTAGTTCAAAACCTGTTTCTTCATATTTAAAATCATCTTTCATATTTTTATAACTTTTTTTAATATATTCATTTGTTAAAAAACTATCTTCATCTTTAATAACTATTCCAATATATTTATCATCAAAGTTATCTATTTCTTTTGTATAAAAATTTTTATCTAAGTATATAGATAATACATTCATAGAAAAGTCTAATAATTTCCTTTTTAATTGTTTTGCTATATGTTTTGTTTTTAATACATCATAATCATATTGTTCTTTATTTATAATTTTTCTTGTAACTATTCTAACAATACTATATTCATTATTTTTATTTTCAAGCCATATCTCATCTTCTATTCCTTTTATTATAATAGGACTATAGTTTTCTTTTACAATAAAATAATGTATTATCTTCATCACAAGTAAATCATAATTATCCATTATTGTTAAATCCATTTTATCTCCTACTCTTCTTTGTATTCTTCTAGTATTTTATTAAATTCTTCTGGAACTTCACAAGAAAAAGTCATTACCTCTTTTGTAGTTGGATGAGTAAATGTTATTTCTTTTGCATGTAAAAGTTGTCCAAATTTTCCATGATTATTTTTTCCATATACTGGATCATTAATAACAGGATGATTTATATATTTCATATGTACTCTTATTTGATGTGTTCTACCTGTTTCAAGTTCACATTCTATTAAACTTGCATTTTTATATCTTTCAAGTACTCTAAAATGTGTAATTGCATCTTTTGAATTTGTACTTGTTACACACATTTTCTTTCTATCTGATGGGTCTCTTCCAATAGGTGCGTCTATTTCACCAATATCATGATTTATTACTCCAGAAACAAGTGCAATATATTTTCTTTTTATCTTTTTTTCTTTTAATTCTTCTGCTAAAATTCTATGTGCTTTATCATTTTTAGCAACTATTAAAAGTCCACTAGTATCTTTATCAATTCTATGAACTATACCTGGTCTAAACTCACCATTCACATGACTTAAATCTTTACTTAAATACATAAGGCCATTAACAAGTGTTCCACTATAATTACCTGGTGCAGGATGAACTACAACTCCACTTTTTTTATTTATAACCATTACATCATCATCTTCATAGACAATATCTATATCCATTTTTTCTGGTTTTACACTCATATCTTCTTCTTTATCAGTAATTAAAATAACATCTCCATTTGATACTTTGTAACTACTTTTTATAACTTTGTCATTTACAAGTATTAACTCTTCATCAATCAATTTTTGAATTTTTGCTCTTGAAAAACTATCATCTAATTTACTTGATAAATATTTATCTATTCTTTCATTCTTTTCTAAGTTTTCTACTTCTATCCTTATTTTTTCTTTCATCATTATCACTTCCTTCAAATACAATAAGTAAAATTGCTCCTATAACAATTGCAGCATCTGCTAAATTAAATATTGCAAAATTAAACTTAAATATTACAAAATCTAAATAATCAATTACATAACCATAAAATATTCTATCATATAAATTACCTAATATTCCACCTAATAATAAGCCATATGCAAGTATTCCAATTTTATTTACATTTTCTTTATTAATAGTTCTATAAATTAAAAACAATACTATTAATGTAATAAATATTAAAAAAAGTACATTACCTGAAAAAAGAGAAAAAGCTGCTCCCTCATTATGGCAATTTGTTATATAAAAGAAACCATCTATAATTTTGTTTCTTACATTAAGTACAAAATTGTTTGTAACTAATACTTTTAAAATTCTATCTATAATTATTACTATTAAACTAATTATTCCAATTTTTTTCACTTTTTTCACCCACTATTATTATATCATGACTTTTACTTTTTTCATACCTTTATTTACTCATATCTAAGTGCATCAATTATATTTAATCTACTTGCTTTTCTTGATGGAATAATATTACCTATTATACATATTAAAATACTTAGAATTATTCCAAAAATCATATATTTTAAATTTGCATTAACTATACTTATATCAAATTTAGATTTTGTTACACTATTTATTAAACTAGATAATATTTTTGATATAATACAAGAAAATATTCCTGTAAAAAATCCTATTAAAATTGCTTCTGTTTTAAAAATCTGCTTTATATCTTTTTTTCTAAAACCAAGTGCTCTTAAAATACCTATTTCTTTTGTTCTTTCTAAAACATTTATACTAAAGACTATAATCATCATTATACATGAAACTATAAGTGAAAGAAAGGAAAAACTAGATAATACATAAGTTGCAATATCTAAATAGTTAAATATAGTATCTGTATATTCTTCCATATTTGATAGTTCAAAACCCATTTTCTTCATTCTTTTTTTAACATATTCTATATTTTCTTTTTTATCTATTTCTATTTTTATTTCTGTTGGTTTTAATTCTTCATCTAACTCTGAATAAATCTTTTCTAAAGTATTATAAGTAACATATGCATAATTAGAATTATTTATTAAGTTAACTTTTCCATTTTTATATATTCCAGATATTTCTAAATTTTTAGTTAATAAAGTAGGACTAGTTTTTGATGAATCTAATAGATATAATTTAATATTTTTTCCAACTAAATCATTTTGTCTTTTGTTTAAAATATTATCAGTAAGATATTCACTTATAACGATTTCATTCGTCTTTGGAACATTTCCTAATTTTATATTTTTATCTTTAATATTCGAATTACTTGATAAACTTACTAAATCATATTTTTTACCATTATAAACTATATATGCAGACGTATATGATATGTCTTTTTTTATGTTAGTAACATGATCTATTTTTCTTATTTTATCTATTTCACTTTTACTATAATATTTTACATCATATAATTCATTTTTACCCTTTTCGCTTACAGTAAATAAAAGAGGATTCGCGTTATTCTTAAGTTCATTACTAATATATTTTTTTACTCCACTTCCAATATAAAGACTTATTAATATCCCAATAACTCCTATAGAAGATGCGGTTATAAGAAGTATATTTCTTTTTAGATTCTTTATAATATTACTTAATCCTAATTTAACACACATAAAAGAGTTTAAATTTCTTTTTAAACTTTTATTTCTCTTTTTTACGTTTTTAATATTTTTTAATATTTCATCCTTTTTTATTAATCCATCTTCTATAGTAATTACTCTACTAGAATACTTTTTAACCTTATTTGAATGTGTTACAACAATAACAAGTTTTCCATCATTTGATATTTGTTTTAGAATTTTTAATACTTTATCTGCATTTTTAGAGTCAAGAGCTCCTGTTGGTTCATCTGCCAAGATAATATCTGGTTCATTTATAATCGCTCTAGCAAGTGCGACTCTTTGTTTTTGCCCTCCTGATAATTCTGTTACCTTTTTATTTTTATATTCAAATAATCCAACTTTTTCTAATGCTGATTCTACCATTTTAATTTTTTTTATTTGTTTTACATTTGTCATATCTAACATAATCATAACATTTTCAAATACACTTAAATAAGGTATTAAATTAAAATTTTGAAAAACAAAACCAATTTTATCTCTTCTATAATTATCTTTATCTATTTTCTTTATGTCTTTTTTATTTATTGTAACTGTTCCTATATAATCATCATCAAGTCCACCAACAATATTCATAAGTGTTGATTTACCTGATCCACTTTCTCCGTAAATACAAACAAATTCACCACTTTTTAAAGTTAAGTTAATATCTTTTAATACTTCTTGTACTTCGTTTTTATTAATTTTATAATTCTTTTTTACGTTTTTCAGCTTCAATAACATAAATACCCTCCTGATATTTATATTATCCGTTTGTACCTTAAATTCCCCTAAAAATTCGTTTATTATACTCAATTGGTACTAATTTTTTCCTTCTAACTTCATTTTTGTCACAAAATAAGTGTTCATGCTTCTTAAAAAAACTAAATAGTAAATCTTTATTTTCATCATCTTTAATAACTTTTTTAAAATTATTTAATGCGTCTTCTTCTGACATTGAAATTGGATAATTTACTCTATAAAAATCTAAATATACTAAATATTTTTTAAATATTAGTAAATTTTCTTTATTTATTCCAAGTAATTCTTCAAAATCCTCTAATTTAAAATTATATTGTATTCCTTCTATAAACCAAGTTTCAAAAGTTAAATCTTTTTTTCTAAGTTCATAATTTTCTAATATATCATTCATAAAAATTCTCCTATCTAATTACCTTTAAAATTATTAATCAAATTAGATTAGAATTTTGTCGAATTATAATATATTTTATAAATTTATTCAAAAAAATAACTACTATAATTAGTAATTATCTTATATTTATTTTAAAACCTTTTGCCTGGGATTCTCCTTATACTCTATTTTTGATGAAGAAATATTATATGTAATGTCTGGAGATAATATTTCATTAAATTTTCTATTATGAGAAATGCTTATTATTGTACCTTTAAAGCTACCTAACATATCATAAATCAAATTTAATGCCTCCATATCTAAATGATTTGTAATTTCGTCAAGTACTAATACATTTACTTCATCAATTGATAATTTTGCAAGATTAACTCTTGTTCTTTCTCCTGGACTAAGCTTGCTATACTTTTTATTTCTATCTTCATAAGAAATATTAAACTTATCTAATACAGTAAATAATAAACCATTATTAACTTCATCTATTCCATCAGTTAAATATTCGTATATAGTTTTATTATTATCTTCAATTAAAGTATCTTGTGATATATAACCAAATTTTACTTCATTTCCTTTTATTATATTGCCACTTACTTTATCTATTCTTGATAAAAGTGTATTTATAAATGTTGATTTACCTGTACCATTTTTTCCATCAATTCTAACTCTCATTCCAAATGGAATATTTAAATTTATTTTATTTGTTTTAAAATTTTCATAACCACAAACAAGATCATTAATAACAATATCTTTATTACCTTTTTCATTTGTAAAATTAACATCAAAGCTTACCTTTTCTTTTTTCTTAAAATCAATATTTTCTTTTTTTTCAAGTTCTCTTTTTAATTTAGAAATATTTCCAGATGTTTTTTTAGTTTGTTCTTTAGCAAAATTAGCAGCTATTTTATCATTATCTTTTTTCTTTTTATTTACGCCTTTATTTGACCATTTTTCTGCTTCTTTTATTCTTGATTTTAATTCTTCTTTTTTCTCATTTATGCTGTTATACTTATCCAAGTTTCTTTTATATTCTTTTTTCTTATAATCTAAATATTCATAATATGGCATTTTATATTCAGTTAATTTTCCTTGATTAAGCTCAAATATTTTATTTGATATGTTATTTAAAAATTCTTCATCATGTGATACTATTATCATTTTTTTATTTAATTTTACTAAGTAATTTTCTAAATAAGTAATACCATCTATATCTAAATTATTAGTTGGTTCATCTAAAAGCATTATATCTGGATTACTAAGTAAAAGCATAGTAAGTAATACTTTTATTTTTTCTCCACCAGATAGTTCTTTTACTTTTTTATTTAAGTTTTTGTTTAATCCTAGACCATTTAATAACATATTAATATTATTTTCAAAGTTATATCCATCTAACTTTAGGTACAAATCTAAAACATTACCATATTCTTCCATATTACTATCATTTAAATTTTTTTCTAATTCTTTTAGTTTGTTTTCTATATTTTCAAAACCAGTTTTTCTTTTTATATAGCAAGTTATAGTCAAATCATAATCTTTTATATCAATTTCTTGCATTAACATACCTATACTTTCATCATTATAATTTATGTTACCTGAATCATAATTTATATTACCATTTAATATTTTTAATAATGTACTTTTACCTACACCATTATTCCCTATAAAGCATACTTTATCATTATCTTCTAAAACAAAGCTAATATTATCTAGTATTTTATTTGAATTAAATGACTTACTTAAATTTTTTACTATCATAAGCATCACACTCTTTTTACCATTTTATCACTTTGTTAAGAAAAAAAGAATACTTCTTTTAAGTATTCTAATTATCTTTTTAATGAAAGAGTATATTTTTTTACACTTCCGTTATTTCCATTTACTTCTATTTGCTCCTCATTCTTTAATTTTTCAATAGCATCATAACCTAATCCTGTTACGCATGGAATTCCAAGTTCTCTTGAAATAATTGCAGTATGAGATAAAAATCCACCTTCAGCAGTTATTATTCCAGAGCTTCTAAGAATAATAGGAACCCAATCTGGATCTGTATAATCAGTTAGTAATATACTTCCATCCTCAAAAATATGCTCTTCTTCTGGTTCTTCTAAATAAATAGGCTTACCTATTACAGTTCCTGAAGATGCCGCAACTCCAATAAAAGAATCTTCTGTTGTATTTTCTTCTTTATACCCTATTTTTTTCGTAACTGGTCTATATTGTAACCATACTAACTTATCATCTAAAATGCACCATTCCAGATCCGCAGAAGAATTTAGTTTTTGTTGTAATTCTAGACAACTTTCTCCTACATTCTTACCATCTACATTTAAATTATTATTGTCACTATTAGGCCATTTTTCAGAAGTAGGTTTTACATGTCCACTTACTAATTTTTCTCCATTACCATTAACCCATTCTAAATATCCAGAATTAATATTATTTCCAATCCATACCCCAGAAAGAATAGGCTCTTTAAATTTTTGAACTACAACTGACATATATGGATTATCAGTATTAAAATGTTCTACATATGAATTAACTCTTTCATTGTTAATTGAATCTCTTACGCATTCAACATTCTCATATATTTCATTCTTTGGTACATTTAATTTTGATATAAATAATCCTGCAAATGAATTATTTTCATTATCTTCTACTGTTGCAGAACTCCTAATCGCATAATTTTGATTTTTTAATTTTTCCATTTCATCTTTATACAAGCCTTCTTTTAGTGATGTTACGCTTATTAAATATGTTTCTGGGACATTTAAACCATATGTATTTAATATTGAAAGTCCAAGTCCTTTACCACCTATTATATTTGCAAGATTTTTGTTTTCATTAACTAATATAAACCTAGATAATATATTAATATCTATTAAAGGAACATTATCTAAAATTACAAGCATAAGTAAACTTTTTCCAGATACTTTTTCTAAATGCGGATAGTTTTTTCTTACTATTTCTTCAAAAGATTGTCTTGCATTTCTATGATCTTTTATTAAATCTCTTTCATGAAATATATGTTCTTCATCTTGATAATATTTCATTAACAAATATATCTTAATTATCTCATCTTTTAAATCAATATTGTTTTCATTTTGGGTATTAAAATTAGTTAAACTTGATGGTTTATAATTGTCTATTTTTTTAAGTTCATCTAAATAATTATCACCATATTTTCTCTTAAATTCATCTAAAATTTTTTCTGTAATTATCGAGCCTTCTGTTATTACTTCAATCATTCCATAATAGGCATATGCATGTCTATATTTATACCATTTTTCTATTTTATCATCACATGAATCTGCATCATTTTTTAATTTTATACATTCATCCCTTAGCTTTAATATTAAATCATTATAATCTTCCGCTGTAAATGTATCTACATTAATGTAATCAATTATTTTAGAAATTTCATCTGACAAATCTGGATTAAGTGCTATATCATACTTTAACATTGTAAGCCATTCATTATCAGTTACAAATTCTTCTAACTTTTGAAGTTCTTTTTTAAATTCATCTATATTCTTATATTTTTCTATATTTATAAAACTACTTGACATCTTTCATCACCCTTCTTAACTAAAGATTTATTTTTTCTTATATTATATGCTGGACATCCACCATTACAGAAATTACTATATTTACATTTAACACACTTATCATCTTTTATTTTATAGTTTCTTAAAGCTTTTAAACATTTAGAATTATCCCAAGCATATTCAAATGGCACTTTAAATACATTATCGTAAATAAAATCATCTAATTTAAATGCAGTACATGGAATCATCGTACCATCTGGCATTATTTCTACTTTAGTTTGACCAGCTTCACAACCATAAATTATCTTATCAAACTCACTGTCAACAGGATTTTCACATTCATTATAATAAGCTGAATAAAGTAAACATCCCTGCATGCTTACATGCAAATCATTATATTTTTTCTTAGATATATATTCTTGAACTTTGTAATCAAGTTCTTTATAATAATTAAAATCATGATTGCTTTTTAAATCATTTCCTAAAGGCATATATATATTTAAAGCATATTCTTCTATACCCAAATCAGCACAAAAATCAATCATTTCATATATTTCTTTTTCACTTTGTTTATATATTACTGAATTAAGTCTTGGTATTTTACCATTTTTAACAAACTCTTTTATGGTTTTTATTATTTTTACAGAGGATACACCCATATATTTTAAATTGTATTCATCTAGACTTTGTATGGAAATTGTTGGTGTTATATATTTACTTTTACAAATAATATCAAAAGTACTTTTTTTAATATCTAGACCATTTGTTGTAATTGTTGTTTTAAATTTTATCTTATCAACATATTGTAAAATTTCATCAATATGTGGATAAAGTGTAGGTTCTCCTCCTAAAATTGATAAATAAATAACACTATTATTCTTTAACTCATCTATTAATTTTAACCACTTATTTATTGATATAAAATTTTTGTAATTATTCCTTTTAGTACTAAAATAGCAAAACTTGCAATTAAGCTGACAAAAACTAGACGGATATATACTAACCTCAATAGGTGAGGATAAATAATTTCTTTTTTTGGCTTCATTTAGTATTTTTTTATATTTTTCTATTTCTGTTTCAATATTTAATATGGTGGAAGAAATTTTTTCTGTTTTTTCATGTATAATTTCATTTTCCAACATATCATCAATATTAGGAACATACTCAAAATTAAAGTACTTGTTTACTATTTTAATAGCATCATCACGGGCATAACCACATTTTATACAATCTAAAAAGACTGCATCTTCATTTTTTACTATGTATATATCTGAATTCATTGGAGAATATAAAAGCCCACCAAAAAATTCAAATCTTAATATAAAATCATCATTAAATATATAGTTCATATTTTCTCCTCATATAATTAAATAAAGGCATAAATATGCCTTTATTTAATATTAGTTCCAACCGTCACCTTTACTAAAATGACAAGCACCAAAAACTTCTGCAACTTTATGTTTTTTCATTTTAAAGCCTCCCATAATAATTTTTTAGATAATTATCAAATGAGTTAGCAAGCTGTAAATTAATTATCTAGTTACAATATACTACAAGTTAACTTTAAAGTCAACAGATTCGATAAAACAAGACAAAAAAAGTTATAAATAAATTAATATTTATAACCTTTTTATTATATCTAAAAATGCATCTATATTTGTTTTTCTAATATTACCATCATTATTTATTAAATCCAATATTTCATCTTTTGTTAAGTATTTTACATACTCTACTTCATCTTCTTGATAAGTTAATGAATTTATATCAATATCTTTCTTTATATAAAATACATCTTTAAATGCATCATCATATTTATATGTTTTAAATAGTTTTGCTTCATCTTCATTGATATCTATACCTAATTCTTCTTTTATTTCTTCTATAATAGCTTCTTTACTTGTTTGACCAGATTTTACATGACCACCTGTTGTAGCCCATACATTTTTCTTTCTTTTTGATGTCATTTGAAACAAAAATTCACCCTTGGAATTTTCTATAAATGCAAGTACAACAACTGAATATCTTCCTTTAGGTACAATTAATTTTGTTCCTTTTTCTCTAAATAATTTTTCTCCTGTTAAATTTTTATTTTCATCATATAAATCAGTATATTCACCAATTTTATTATTCATAACATTTCCTCCATTTTTATTCATTATAACAAAAAAAGTCCATCAACGGACTATTTTTTCATTATTCTAAGTGTATTTAATATTGAAATAATTGTAACACCAACATCCGCAAACACTGCTTGCCACATATTTGCAATTCCAATAGCGCTAAGAACTAATATTAGAATTTTTACACCTATAGAGAATACTAAATTTTCTTTTATAATTCTTTTTACTTTATTTGAAATATTTATTGCTTTATTAATCTTACTTATATCATCATCCATAATAACAATATCACTTGCTTCAATCGCTGATGATGAACCAATAGATCCCATAGATATTCCAATATCTGCTCTTTTAAGAGATGGAGCATCATTTATTCCATCACCTATAAAGGCAACTACATCTTTATCATTTAGTAATTCTTCTAATTTTTCATATTTTTCTGTTGGTAAAAGTTCATAATAAACTTTATCTATATTTAATTTTTCTGAGATAGAAAGAGCATTTTCTTTTGAATCACCTGTAAACATATATGTTTCAATACTTTTTTTAGATAATTCATTTAAAGTGTTTTCTACTCCTTCTTTTATTCCATCATTAATAGTAAGTGATGAAACTATTTTATCATCAATAGATAAATATATATTTAAAGAACCATCATCTTTTATATCAAACATTTTATTGTTACCAATTTTTATTTTTTTATCATCGTATGTATAACTTACTCCAAGGCCCTCTATTTCCTTATGATTTTTTACTTTTTCATTTACATCTATATTTACATAATTCATTATTGATTTAGCAATTGGATGGTTTGATAAATTTTCACCTAAAGCATAAAGTTTTAAAATATAATCTTCACTATAACTACTATCTAGTAAGTTAAAACTTGTAACTTTAAATGCTCCACTTGTTAATGTACCAGTTTTATCAAATACTATTTTATTAACTCTTGAAAGTAAATCAAGATAATTACTACCTTTAACTAATATTCCATTTTTACTTGATACACCAATACCAGTAAAATATGAAAGTGGTACTGAAATTGCAATTGCACATGGACAAGATATAACTAAAAATACTAGTGCTCTATAAATTGATTCATATGTTGTAAGATCTGTGAAAAGTATAAAGCATATAAATGTAATTACACTTATTATAAGTACTATTGGAGTATAATACTTAGCCATTTTTGCGACAAATGTTTCTGTCTTTGATTTTTTATCAGTCGCATCTTCTATAAGTGATAATATTTTTGAAACAGTACTATCATTAAATAATTTAGTTGCTTTTATCTTTATCACTTTTTCTTCATTTATTGATCCAGATAATACTTCATCATTTTCTTTTTTATTAACTAGGTCACTTTCACCAGTTAAAGAAAATAAATTTAACTTAGTTTCACCTTCAATAACTATTCCATCAACTGGAATTTTTTCACCCTTTTTTATTATCAATATATCATTAATTTTTACGTCTTCTACATTTATTACTTTTGTTTTATCACCAACAACTTTATTTGCAAAGTCTTGTTTTATATTCATTAAATCTTTAATTGAATTTCTTGAATTATTAACGGCTTTTTCTTCTAATATTTTACCTATTTCATAAAGAGTTATAACCATTAATCCTTCCATTTGTTTATCTACAAAGTAAGCACCAATTGCGGATATTGTAATAAGTGCATTTTCATTAATTGTATGTGACTTTATAAGCATTTTAACTGCTACCTTAAATGTTCTATAAAGTAAAATAACATATGACGCTATAATAAGTATTTTATTAATTATTTCATTATTGAAATTAACATATAATCCAAGTAAAGCAATTATAATGCCAAAAATTAATCTTATTAAATTATAATTTTTTTTAGTTTCTTTTACTTCTTCATCTATTTTAGTAACTACTACTTCTGGTTCTATTTTGGTAACAATATTACTAATATCTTCTATTTTTATATCATCATTGGACATAAAAGATAATGTTAGTGATGAAAAGTTTACAACTACATCACTTAAATTGTTTTCTTTTTTTAATCTTTCTTCTATTTTATTCGCACAATTTGCGCAATCTAAATTATTTAATCTATATTTATATTTCTTCAATGTGTTCAAGACCTTTCTCTAATATTTTTTCAACATGATCATCATCAAGTGAATAGTAAACTACTTTACCTTCTTTTCTTGATTTTATAAGATTAGAATCTTTTAATAATTTTAATTGATGAGATATTGCTGATTGTGTACTCTTTGTAATATATGCAATATCATAAACACATAACTCACTTTCTTTTAATGCACAAAATATCTTCATCCTAGTAGTATCTCCAAAAAGTTTAAAAACTTCCGCAAGCTCAAACATTTTTTCATCATCAATAATATTATTTAAAACTTTATTTACTCTTTCTTTATCTATAATAATTTCTTCCATAAAAATTTCCTTTCATATGAATTTTTATTCATATATATTGTACTACTACATTATTCATAAGTCAATAATATATGAATAGAAATTCATATATATTTGCAATAAAAAAATCCCTCGAACGGGATTAATTTCATTAATGGCGGAGTGAGAGGGAAATTAGAAAGAAAGTGTTTTTTCTTTATTTTATGGGACTTTAAGGATATCAATTTACCCTAAAAATAAGGGTATGTTGGTTTAAATTTGGTTTCATTTTTTCCACAAAAAAAGAACCTATCTTTCGATAGGTCTTAATTTTGCACAATAATCGGACTTTTTTGTGCATTTTCCGGTTTTAAGTGGACTTTTTGCACAATGATTGTGCATTTTTTTATTTAAATAATTTTTCAAAAGTATTTTTACCGCATAATCCATCAACAGATAAACCATTGTTAGATTGAAAACTTTTTATTGCATTTATAGTTGCATTGCCATATATTCCATCTGCACCATATGAACCAACACTATAACCTTTTGCAATTAACATAAATTGTACTAATTTAGTAATATTACCACTCATACCACTTCTTAATACTGGACAAGCACCTTTAGTAGCATTGCCAAAAATACCATCGATTGATAATCTTGAGCCTAATTGCTTGTTAAACTCAGTTTGAAGTGCCATAATTGAATGTTTTTTGCTATCAGCACCAAATATGTTATCAACTGCTAATTTGTAACTATAAGTACTATTTAACCAACTCTGAAAGTCTGCTACATTTCCTATTGCTCTTGTTTCTGTACTTTGTGTTGCTCCATTTACTATTTCATCGAACGGATAATTCTTTCCTGGACAAGCAGTATTATTAACATCTGAATGTTTTAGTACTTTACTTATTCCATATTTTCCTTTTAAATAAGATACTAATTCAATTAAACTATTTTTCTGTGCTTCTGACATTATTTCATTTTCAAAATTACCTTCTGCACATATACCTATTGAATTATAATTACTTCCATATGCATGAGCACCAACAAATGCTTCTGGTCTTAATCTGTAAATTTGACCATCTTTTCTTACAAGGAAATGATATCCTGCACCTTCCCATCCGTTGTTAAGATGCCATTGGTGAATTTGTTCTGCTGTACAACTTGAACAAGCACTGTGATGTAAAATTATTCTTTCTGTTGAACTCCTTTTTGTCATTGAATGAAATTTTAAATTTGTTTCTATTATATACATATTTTATTCCTCCTTATTTGATAATTTTTCAAAATACTTTTTAAAAGGTAGATTTATACCTAATTCTCCTAAATTTTCATAAAATGATATTGCTTCTGTTGTTATACAAACAACTGCACTACCTATTAAGAAAATATTTACTTGAACTAGCATATCTACTAAAAAACCTACAAGAATAGAAATTACCCATCCTATTTTCTTTATATATCCATCTCGACTTATCGACGAATTTACTTTCTTATTTTTAAATGCTTTCAAGTACCCTGTAAGTACATCAGCAAAAATAAATAAACCACATGTTAAAAATATTGTTTTTGGTTCACTTATGTTTGTTATTTTTTCTATAAATTGTTCCATATATTTACCTCCTATTTTTAAAACAATTATTTATAACCTATAACCCTTAAAATTTTAATTGTATTTTCTGTATTTGTACAAAATGATTGACCAGAATTTGTAACATAACCATTACCATATTTAATAGTTACTTTTGTTGGATTTGTAACAGAAAAAATGAATTGTTTCCATCCAATAAAAAATCCAGTACCATAACCATAAAAGCAACATACAGCATTCACAGATAAAGCATTATCTTTTACTAAATCTGTTGGTGCTTTTGTACTTTGAATTTCGTACTCAGCACGTGTATAAAACAATTCTATATATTTATAATTCTTCCAACTATCTTTTAATTCAAAAGACTCATTTGTTCCTGTTGTTCCACCATCATATAAAATTGTTGGTTCTAACAATTTTTCATTTATTTTCATATTTTTTTCTAGAATTAAGCCGTACGATACCAAATAAAACATGTATAATATGGTTGCATATTATTATGTGCTTGATCACCACCAGTTTTGTAAATTGATGGATACTGATTTGTTGCTTCTCCATATGCGTCTGTTACACCCCATAAACCTCCACCTTTTGTTGAAACACCACCATTTCCATAGGTTTTACAATCGTGTGTATGACTTGGCATTTCAGCAATAGTTAATTTATGTGTTTTTTCTCCACCAGTTAATTTAGAAGTTTTAAAGTCTGTGTCAGATTCATCAACACCAACTAATGTTTTGCCTTTTATTCTTTCCCATGTTCCACCAAACATTTTATTTGGATTTATATCATTTAAGCTTAAATATATACTTCCTATCGGATAAATTAAATCTACATTTATCATTCATTTGATATTTAATATCTATGCTATGCGTTTCCAAAACGCCATTACTATATAAGGTTGTAAATTATTATGTGATTCATCTCCACCAGTTTTATCAACAACATCCCATGCCGTTCCAGTTCTATCCATATTTGAATTAGGTGTACATGTATGATTACCACCAGCGACATAAGGATAAGTTACAGCAGTACTATGTGAATGCGAAGGCATTTCAGCAACAGTTAATTTATGTGTTTTTTCTCCACCCATTTTGCCTACAGTATTAAAATCTGAATCAGATGTATCTAAACCTACTGGAACTCTTCCTTTACCTACTTGTTGCCATTTAAATCCTAAAAAATTAGAATGATCTAAAGCATCAAAAAAGACTTCTACCTTATTAATAGGAAAAGCCTCTTCATATAATTTTGGATTAAGCATAAACATCACCGAAGTGACCAGATATTAAATATCTGTCACCTCTTTTCTTACAAAAGGAAGTTCTAGATTGAACCTCCTTTCTGGCGTAAGCCTTGTATGTATGTATGTATGTATGTATGTATGTATGTATGTATGTATAAGCATAGCATACTCACGTATGCTGTCAATAGTTTTTTTCATTTTTTCCTCCTATTTTATCAATGGAATTAAAGTCCATTTATTTGCATTAAAATTTTCTGCTCTTGTTATTGCAGTTTTGCATTCGTATATAGTGTGATTATATATAACCCTATCTCCAACTGCATATGTTTTTGTATTGCTATAAGTATTAGTATATAAACCTAATGCTTTTAATAAATTTGTTATGTTATTTTGTATTGTTGTTATTACATCTCCTGAATCAGTAATAAAACCCGAATCATTTGACAATTGACTTGTTTTTGTCGGTATAGATGTTTTTTTTGCATAAGTTGTTGATATTTTATTACCATCCGAATCGTTTGTTGCTTTCGTTGAAGTAGAAGCATTACCTGTTAAATTACCTTTGAATCCTTTTGCAGTAATTACGCCTGTATTTGGATTCAATGTAACATCACTATCTTTACTTGCATTTGTTGTTTGTGTTCCTGTTGTTGTTGAACTTTGTGACAATATAGGATATTCAGCACTTGTTGTTGCTAATTCTGTTATTTTTACTTTTTCATCAGTGTTAGATGATTTTACAATAATATTTCCTGATGCATCAGTTGTTACAGTTGTTGCACCACTACCACTTATTTTATTTGATGATGTAACCTTTGAATTTTCAACGCTATTTATATATACATTCCCGTTTGTTAATGCTGTTGTTGTATTTGTTGTTGAAGTTGCTGAACCAACAACATTTTTTGAAGAATAATGTGTATCCGTATTCGTTGGAGCATACAAATCAGTATTTGTACCATTTATATTTATTGTTCCAACTTTTGTTCCTGATGTAAGACTTCTTGTAAAAGAAACAGAATCAGCACTATCACTTATTCCATCAAGTTTAGTTTTATCTGTTGACGACATCAATCCATCCTTTTCAATTGTTGCTTTTGAATAAGTAGTATTATTATCTTCACTCCAAACAGCAGTTCCATCAGCAGACCATTTTAAAAATTGACCTGACTTTCCACCACTTGGAATATGCTTATTTCCAGAAGTTGTTGGATGTGTATAAATTGTATCTGTAAATTTTGCATTAGAAGGTACATCAGAATTAACTGTGTGACCATTTACTTTTTCGGAATTATCAACTATACCATCATTATTTGTGTCATATACACTTGCAAGCATATCACCAGCACCAATACCATCAGCGCCGTCATTTATTGTTGCTATTTTAGTACCTGTTGAATCAGTGATTGTTATTGTTGTAACTTTTCCTTTTTTAGAAGTAGATATTATTGGGCTTATTCCATTATCGCCCTTTTCTCCTTTTTCTCCTTTTGGTCCTTGGATTCCCTGTTCTCCTTTATCACCTTGTATACCTTGTTCTCCAGTATCACCTTTAGGTCCTTGAAGCCCTTGTTCGCCTTGGATTCCCTGTATACCTTGGTCTCCCTTTTCCCCTTGCAAACCTTGGGGACCTTGTGGACCTATTTCTCCTTGCTCTCCCTTCGGTCCTTGCTCTCCAATATCACCTTTTAATCCCTGAATTCCTTGAGGTCCTCGTTCTCCTTTTATTCCTTGAATACCCTGAATTCCTTGTTCTCCTTGTGGACCAGTATCGCCTTTATCACCTTTATCGCCTTTTTCTCCTTTTGCGCCACGAATTGATGAGGTTGTTTCAGAAGTACCATTTGTATAATTTAAAGTTAATGTATAATCATCGTTTAATACAGTTGATTTAATTCCATTCCCTCTTTCTCCTTTTAATCCAGGCGCATTTCCACTGATATTTGTTTTTATACTTACTTTTCCTGTTAAACTATCAGTATTCATCATTTTTCACCATTCTTTCCTTCAGGATATAATTTGAATTGTTTTGGTCCATCATCATCGTAGCCGATAATTGTTGTTGAATTATTATCTGGATTTAATTCAATTTCATACCAATACGTTACAGGTTTATTAATATAATCTCCAATTCTTGTTTCATCTGATGACAATTCAACATCAATTGTTTTCTTATTCAAATCGATTAGAACATCCTTTGTAAGAACAATTTCTTCAACATTTTTCTTTGACATAACTTTTAATCTTAAGATATCGCCTTTTTGAAATTCATAATCACTTCCATCATCATTTTGAGCAGTAATCACAATTGTTGCAGTATCACCTCTTGTTAAATGAATTGTTTTTTCTTCATCAATTTTTATCATATTTTGCCTCCATTTCTTCCAATTTATTCTTTAAAACTTCTATTTCTTCTTGTTGCTCTTTTATTGCTTGTAAGCAAATTGAAACCATAGCATATGTATCAATTCCATCACCTGTCATTGATATAAATTCATTTGGAGTATTATATTCATCACCTATTATCATTCCGAAGTGTTTTTTTGAATTATCTAACTCGTTTTTCCAATTGTAAGAGTATATATCAGTATTTTTAATTATGTTAAGTGCTCCAACAAATTTATTTATATTTTTCTTTAAAGATTTTAAAGAATTATTATTAAAAGAAGGTGCTGATATACCATTTGGGTTTATATCTACTCGCTTATCATATCTTTCATTTATAATCAAAAGACCTACATAATTTCCTATATCAGAAGCATTAGAATAATATCCATATAATAGATTTTTATTATTTAATCCTAATTGTAATCCTCCTCCTGTTGTTAATTGTGCTTTTCTATTTGATGAATCACTTAAAATCTCTATTCCTGTGTCATATATGTTTAATTTTTTATTATCATCTTCATCTGTTATAACAAATTTAGGACTACCTATTGTTGATTTCATTTTTATTGATCCACCATTTATATTTGCATTGCTTGTTTCAATATCACCAGAAAATTTACCATTTGTTGCAGTAATATTACCTTGTGAATCAACTTTAAAATTTTTTGAATCAATTGAACCATCAAGTAATGATATTTTTGTTCCTTGTTGATTCTCAACATAATTATTTGATTTAATAGAACCAGTTTTGATATTGTCACCTATAATTGTTGTACTTCCACCTGTTGCTAAATCTGTATACTTAACATAGTTTTGTGTTATTTCTGTTACTGTCCCACTTAATACAGTTAATTTACCATCAACTGCTTCTGCAACTGTATCATCGGTATATTTAAGATTATTAATCCAATCTTTTGAATTAAAATCCCCAGTTTTTCGTGTAACTTGACAAATAAAGATTTCATTATTATTAATCCAAAAATCCCCTGTATCATAGGGGGTTTTTGGTTCTTTAATAAATATTTGCCTTTTGTTGTCAGCAGTATCCTTTGCGCTATTTGCAATTGCTAATGATTCTATAACATCTTTATCTTCAATTTTTTTCCAAGAAAAATCAGTTTCTTTTTGAAATATATAACAATAACCTGTTTCTTTATCATAATATAAATCGCCTATATGATTTTCTTTTTCATCTTCCCACGTGTTAACTGGATAATTTTCTAAAGTAGGTTGTCCATTGTAATACCAAGTTGTCATTTTGCCATCAATTTGAGATTGTAAATCTTTTATATTACCAACTGTTGAATTCATAAAATTTAATAATTCATTTTCTACTTTAGTTAAACCTTTTTCGGATGTTTCAACATTTTTCTTTAAACCTAAAATACTTGCAAAATCGTATTTTCTTTCCAAATCTTGTGCTGTTCTTACACCATTTGAATCTTGTTTCATTTTATCACCTCTTTACATAAGTTTTTCCATTGAATTCATAAACTTTAAATCCTAAATCTTTTAATACATCAATTTGCATAGTTGCTTTTGGATAATGTTTTTTTACATATGCTATTATTTGCTTATCAAATTGTGTAAATCCTAGACTTTTCATAGTTCTTGCTTTTTCAATAAATGTTAAATCTTGACCATTTACATAATTAAAAATTTGTTTATCATATTTTGTAAAACTTGGATATTCTTGTTTAATTAACATTGCTTTTTGTGCAATCGATAAATTCAAAGAATTAATGTATGAAATAACTTTCTTTTTTCTAGAACCTGATATTGCATTTCCATTTTTATCAATATCACTCTTGATTTTGCTTAATTCTTTTTGAATTTTTTGATAATTAGAATAATCTGTAATCATATTAATTTGTTTATATTCAACTGGATTTTTCATTGCATAATTAAATTCTTCATATGAACCATAATTATCATAATTTGACATATCAACATTTTTCTTAAGTATATTGCTTGCCATTATGCTTTTTTTCTTATTGCTTACATCTAAATTATTTATATATTCTATTTTATCTTTAGTTTTTGTTCCAACCTTTGACAATCCATTTCTATAGTTTCTATATTCTGTACTATTCATACCTAAATCAATCATTTCATCTATTTTAGAACTATTTATTGACTTATAACCACTATCTATATAATCTTGTGCTTCCTTACTTGAATATCTACCAAATAATGCTGATTTTATTTTACCTGTAGTGCTATCATCTGCCGTAAATCTTAAATTGCCACTATCTGTATAACTACCTGCTATAGGTAAATCATCATCATACATTTTTAGCCCTTGTACAGTCTTTCGCAATTGACCATATCCAGTTGGAAGAACATAATATGCCATTGATTCTAAAAAGTCCTGTCCGACATCTTCCCAAGTAATTTCATTACCAAAGGAATCTGTTTGACCTGTAAGTTTTTTTATTAGTGATGTTGCGCCTGTCATTGCTTCTTGTATTGGAATTCTTCCTCCTGAAAAAACACTCCACATTGGAACATTATCCATAAAATCCCCAATAGCACTTTCAAATTTTTCTTCTAATGACTTATCATCATCGTCATCAAATATTTTCATTAACATATCTATTGGATCAAACATAACAGATGAACCAGTTAAAGATTTCATAAGACTATTAAATAAATAAGATGCACCAAATAATTGACCTAATTGAAAAACAACACCAGCACCTGATTTATTACCGCTTTCAATATCCATTTTATTGTCATGTATCATTGATGACCATTGGTTATTAACTTCTAATTGAAATTGAGTTAAAAATCCAAGAGTTTTAGAATTAAATAATTCAGCAGTAGACCCCTGACTTCTATCTCCCATTATTCTTGCCGAAAAATCATCAGCATTTGATATTGCTTCTTGTTCTTTCATTCCTTTACTCAAGTTTTCAAAATATTTACTTCTCCAAATTTGATTAGAAGTAAAATAATCAGAACCACTCATAAAAATTTGACCTGCATTGCTGATTTTTTGCCATGCCTTTTGTGATAATGTATCACTACCAAATCTAGCAGTTAAAAAGTCAGATTTATTTATTAATCCATCGTTATGAAATATATTATTAATGGTTGACACTGTACCTTTAACAAATGATAATTTACTTGTTTTTGAAGCACCTTGTACTGCAGAAGCAAAGTTTGTTAATGCACTTCTTACATTAAATCCTGTCATATTAGAACCAACTTGGGATTTTAATGTATTTAACGCAGTATATACTCTTCTTCCTAAAAATCTTTCTGCTGCTCTATCAATAGCACCTTTTTTACCAGCAAGTGCATTTGCCTGTTCATCTAACCAAGCAACATATTTACTCAATTTGTTATCTTGTATATCTGCAACTCTTTGCTCAAATTCCGCATCAGTTAAAGAATCAACATTATCAAGACCATGTGTTTGGCCATATGTTTCTCTTATAAATTTACTTAATGTCCTATATCTTTGAATATCTGCTGTATGAAATATTAAATTCCCTGCACCCTCTAGATATCCATCAATACCTGTTATTGCATCATAAGTTGTTTTCATTCCTTTTCTTTCTAGAGAACTAGCAAACCAATTTTTACCAGGTCTATTAAATTCTGTTAAACCATTTATGTCTGTTGGAAGATTTTCAGAATCCATATCATTTCTATTAAAAGGAACACCCCATTGACTTAATTTGTCACTTATTTCAGTAAAGTGTCTCATATAATCTTTTCTTTTAGGAATAGGATTATATCCTAAATCTGTAAGAACATTGTTTATTTGATCTATATATGTATCATATTTATTTCTAAATACTTCTGATGCATATTTTATTTTTTCTTGTGTTTTAACATCTGGGAATTCTTTTGCTAATTCTTTATCACCATATTTTACTTCTTCTCCATATTCATTTATATAAGATTTTTCAACATATTTTTGAACTGCTGCTGATTCTTTACTTCTTGCTTTTATTCCAAGTTTCTTTATATCTTCTCTTTCTTGATTTAACCATCTTGTTTTTTCTGCAGTGTTATGTTTAGTTTGATTAATTGTTGCATCATTTATTTTTTTACCTATTTCATAACCAAATACCTTTTCATTTAATCTTATTGGGTCAGTACGTTGATAAGCAATAGCATTTATATCGTTTCCTGTTTGTATATCATTGAGAGTTATTCCCATTTCATTTAATAATTCTTGTTGTACAACTGCTCTTGTTCTTCTTTCTATTTTGCTTTCAATTTGCTTTTGAACTTCGTTTAAATCTGCTTTTGTTATAGAATTAGACAATAAACTATTGAATACTTTATCTGTAATTTTTTTCAAATCATTATCTGTTACTCTATACTTTTCTGTTATCGTTGTATCTTGATTCATAAAGTTAGATATTTCTGTTAACATATCCGCTTCTCCAGTTATTTCACTACTAAAATAATAAGGATATGTATTACTTAATTCTTGATAAACACTATCTATTGATTGACCTTCATTACCAAGCCTTAATTTACCAAAATTTGATTTTCTGAAATCTCCATAATCTGTTATTTGATTCTTAAGTTCATCAGTTACTTTTATTTTTGAATTTCTTATTTGTTTTTTTACTGCTTCTACTTCTTTATCTACATATGTACATTCTCTATTTGCATATTCATTTATTATATCTTTTATGCTATTATAAGTATTAGCATTTACTAAATCATCTTTTGTCATATTATAAAAAGATTCCATTTTATTTCTGAAATCTTTTTTTTCTTGATAATCAAAATCTAAATAATTCTGTGCCGTTTTAGTAGCAAATTGAATTGCTTTATAACTTCCTTTTTGTAATGCTCTTTCTACTTTTTCATCAATTGTTTTATTTTTTTTACTTTCTAAAGGAGAATATTCATTTTTATAATTTGAATTTTCATCACTTTTATATTTATCTGTAATAGGTATATTTTCTTTTAAATCTGAAATATCTATTTCTTTCCCATTTGAATTTACAAGTATATCATCATTATTGCTTAAAGAATATCTAGTATCATTTTTGTTATTATTGGATATACTATTATTAGATATATCTGATTTGACATTTTTGTTAGATTGTGGTATATTTGATTTATCAAGAGATGTTTTGCGGGAATTAGACCCGTTGAATATCTCTTTTATTTTTCCTTGATTTAATAAATTTTGTATATAATCAGTATTATTTTTTGAATATGCTGTTTTTATTTTATTATAATCTATCTCAACTTGATTATATTGTCCTTTTTGATTTATTTCTACTGGTACAATATAATTTGTTTTATTTATTTCTACTGGTGTAACAACTATAAAATTATTATTATCATAATTTCCATTATTAGTATATTGATAAACTCCTATAGGATTATCCATAGAATTTATTATTTCTAAATATGTTTTTACACCCAAGCCATGAAAATGTTTATTTTTCGTACTAAATCCTAATTTTTTTGCTTGTTCTTCTGTAAGAATATTTTCTCTTATATGACCGCTTCTTTCGAGCATTGGTAAATCTTTTACACCATAATCTACCAAACTTTTTATTGTATTATCTTTTAATTTTACAAATTGTGTTAAACTTTTCTCTGAATCTTCTCTAGTTTGATTAACGACATCTGATACTTCTTGTAAAGCATTTTCACTCAGAGAAAAATTAGTATCTAATTTTATATCTTTTACATTTTCTTTATATGCTTGTTCAAATCTATATTTAACTTTTTCTAAATCTCTTGCTTCTTGACTACCAGCAGTTACTGTCTTATATAAATGTTTAACATAATCATATATTTTAGTAAAAACGTTAGGTTGTGATGTAGAAAGTTTTTTTATAAATTCTTCATCATTAAATATATATTCTCCAACTAAGTCAGAAGTAACCTCATTTTCTATATTTGCATCTAACCCTGAATACAATTTTTCAGTAGATTTAATTCTATGATCATAATCTCCTTTTGATTTTGCATATTCTTTAACTGCATTTTGTAATAAAGTATATTCTTCTGTACCTTCTAATAAGTGTGTTGTTTCGTGCCCTACAATTTTATTTAATGCTTGTTTTGAATCTATATTTATTAATATTTTTTCATTACCTTGTAAATCTTTACCAACTAAGCCATTAATATCTTTTCCTTTTACTTCATATCCCATTTTTTCTAATTGTTCATTATTAACAAATTCATATCTTGTGCCTCTTTCTTGAGCAATTTTATTTACATTTTCTACAAAGTTTCTTGATTTTGTTGTATTATTCATAACTTTACTAGCACTTTCTTTTAGTGCTTTAGTAATATCACTATCTGTTTTATTTTCTTCATATTGATAATTTACACTTTTTTGTGATTTTTCGTAAAAACTTCTATGTAATAAATCATCTTTACTTATATCTGTGTCATTACCTAAAATATTTGATATTTCATCAGCATCAATTGTGCCTTCCTGTAAACTTTTTTCAACTGACTTTCTAATTGATTTTATTTCTTTATCTGATAATTTTGTATTAGATAAATCAATATCTTTATTTTCATATTCTTTCTTTATTCTTTCTGCTATTTTATTTTTATTTTCTTCTGAAATAGAAAAGTTTTGTTCTTGTTCTTTTATAGCATTCTCTATTTCAGTATTTATTGCCTGTTCTCTTGATTTTTTAGTTGTTTCCTTATTAACTATCTCATCAATTACTTTTTGTTCATTTTGAGTATATCCAGTATCAAAATCTCGACCTGTTTGTTTAGCCCATTGATTTCTTGCAATATTTTGCGGTCCTTCCATAACACCTGATGTTACTGCGCCTAAAGTACCAGCATAAAGGTTTTGGGTACTAAAGAAATTTTTAGCAGTATATGATGCTATATTACTAGCAAGTTCTTTTGCATTTTTAGAATTTTTTATTCCTACACCATTATCTTTATTTAATAATGCTTCTTCAACTATTGGTCCTAAAAATTCTTGTAAATATTCTTCAGTAAATTCACCTTTCATACTTGTTAATGTTTTTCTTAATGCTTTATTTTTAACAAATTTATCTAATACTTTTGAAGTTAATTTATTTGTTGAATTTCCTAATACACTTTTACCATATACACTTTCAAAACCACCAAGTGCTTTTTCCATTGCCATTTCAAGTGTTCCAGACACAATACCGTATTTTGTTGCTTGTTCTTCTGTAGCGCCATCTTTCTTTGCTTGGTTATATGCACTACCGCCATAGTTAGCAAATCCAGTAGCAAATGCTCCTGCAGAGTTTCCAGTCATCATCTGTGGTAACATTTGTCCAATAGAATATGTCATTTCCAATCCTGCTCTTCCAACAGGATTTTTTGTTGTGTTAATATTGTTTTGTGCAACATCGCTAAACATATTATATTTTATTTCTTGATCATCTAAAGATGGTGTTTGTCCTAATATTTTTTTTGTAGTACTTTCTATTCCTCCGATTCCTGTTTCAAACCCACCTGCTAATGTTGTACCTGTTTTTATTATCCCACCTGACAAAGTACCTGATTTTTCTTTTACAGTATCTTTTATAATTTCTGAATTTCTATTTGTTCTTTCTTTTTCTAAAGTTGTTGTTTTTTCTTGTGCTTCTTTTAAAAGTCCTTGATATTTTTCATCATTTTGTACTCTTTTGCTATTTTCATTAAAAAGATTAATACTATTCTCTTTTTTATAATCTTTTAACTTATTATATGCAGTATCAGAATCTTTTTTTATAGTGTCAACTGTTTGTTCTACTTTTTTGTTTTTAGATTCGTTTATTCCTGTTTCAACAGTGTTATAAATTACTTCTCCAATTCCATTTGTTGCTAAACCTAAAATTTTACTTGGAAGAGAACTTTTACCACTTATTGTTTTTTTAACACCAGTTACTAAAATTCCTTCTCTTTCTTTTTTAGGACTATTATTTATTGTTACATTTCCATTTTCATCTGTAGTAACTTTAGATATTGTTTTCTTTTCTTCTTTATTACCGAATTTTTCTTCTAAATAACTTCCTAATGCTCCAGTTAAGGTTGCATTCTTTTTCTTTTTTTTAGCCATTATATCGCCTCACTATACAACTTTAGATTTGCCATTATATTTTTTGTAAGTTCTAGAACCACCTTCCCAATACCATTGTGTACCGTCAGGTGTTTTCCATACGTTTTGCGTATTAACATTACCTGTTTTGGTATTTGTTACCATTATTGTTTTACCTGTTTTAGATACTGCTCCATAACCATCTATTCCTTTTGGTTGATATCCATTGCTAAAATATCCATATGAACTACCAGATGAACCGCTTCCATCTGTCAATTCATAATTACTAGATGAACCATATTGCGCATTCCATCTTGCTTGAGAATTTGCTTCTTGTTGTTTTTGAAATGCTAAATTTTCATTAAATTGTCTTACAGACTCTGCAAATTCTCTATCTTTATTCATTTGATCTAAAATAGAATCCCATTTACTTTGGTATGTTTGTTCAATCGTTTGTTGTGCATTTAATTGACTTTCTAATAAAGAGTTTTTATATTGAAAGCCTTGTAATCCTAATTCTAATTGCGATTTTAGAGCATTATACGCTATTTCTGCTAAAGCACTATTATTTTGTAATTGTGCATCTTTTATCCCATTATCATAATTTAATATCGACCTATTAAAACTATCCCTTGCAGTTGCTATTCTATTTTGATATGTGTTATACATACTTACTTTAGAACTTTCACTATAACCACTATTTGATAGTCCTTGTACTGCTTGTTGTTCTGCATTAACACCATAATCGTTTATTTGTTTTTGATAATCTGTATATGCTCCTTTTTGCTCTTTTGTATAATCTTTCTCTGTTTGTTGTTTCTGTTGCTCTATTTTTTCTATCGCAAAATCAGTATTTGCTTGTTGTATTTCTTGTTGCTTTTGCGCATAATCTTTTGATGCTTGAATCTGATCATTATAAAATTTATCAGAATTATTTATCATTGAATTATACATATTGTTAGCATTATTTAAAGCATTTTGTTTATCTGATTCTACTTGCTTTAGTCTTTGGTCATTATAATCAATATTCACTTATTATCACCTCTTTACATAACTTCCAATATAAGATTCCAAAGTACTTGAATAAAGAAAAAATCTAGTTTTTGAACTAAATTTTAATTGAATACTTTTCCATTTTTTCTTTTTTATTCTCGCTACTATAAACCCTTTAGTATTTTTATAATCATTTATCTTTTCAAATACTCCATTATTTGTTTTTGTTGAGATAGTAATATCTCCTTCAATATCAACAACACAACCTTTTTTATTAGTAGTTTTTTGATATTGTGGATAATTAAATTCATCTTCTGGTGTTGTCCAATATGAGTTTAAATTATCTGTTTTAGTTAATGAATAAACTTTATTATCCAAACATAAATATAATATATTGTCTTTTACTTGAGCATAAGTTATATTATGTTCAAACTCCCAATAATACCACTCGTATTCTATATGATCATTTATCTGACATTTTTCCCTACTATCTGCTAAATAAATCTTATTATTGACTATAACAAGTAAATAACCTTGCCATTCAATCAATTGTAAATCTTCATAGTTCGCTTCTCTTAACAATTTAGAGTCAATCAAACTACTTCTATGTTTTACTACCTGTTCTGTTGTAATATCGCCTGATATTCCTTCCATTCCTCTATCACTAAAAAAAACAATATCATCATTAAAATTTATTCCCGTTGCAACACAGCCTATACTTATTGAAGAATGTGATGATGGATATGTTTTTCCATATTCACTATCTATTGTCGGATTATGATAATAAATTGTTGTATTTGCTTGTGATGGTGCTTTTAATACCCACAGAGCATTATTACCACTAATCATTGCTTTTACTGGTGATACATCTAATCCTTCATTATAATAATCTGTATCACTAACATATCTCGGATTATTTAAACTACTATGAAATATAGTACTTGGATAATCTTGATTACCACTAAAAAATACCCTATTATCAAATACTTCCAATAATGTACATTTTGTTATTCTTTCTTTATATTTACTTACTGATTTTTTAAACTGAATAATAACATTATCTTGACCATCAGTTAAAGGTTTTTCTGGTGCCGTTTTAAATTCAATATAACCATCGACAGGATAAGGAGTAAAATCTGTTATATTTTTCCCATTTACTGTTACAATGAGAATGTAGTCACTATCAAAAGTTTCAACATCTAAATAATATTTAGTTGATTTACCATCAGCACAAAAACTATTTTTTCTATACTCACTAAGTAAATTTACATCCTCATAAGTTGAACCTCCACCTAGTGGACTTCTACTTATGGTTGTTGTTGGTATATAACCTACTACTTTTTTACAAGTTTCTCCATTATATTCAAGATAATTTATTCCATCCTTTAAAAAGAATATATTACTATAAACAAAAGAGTATGATATTCTTGGATTCATACCTTCAAAGATAATTTTCTTTTCATCTTTATATATGTCATATAATTTTGTACCACAATGCACTATCATATGATTTTCTCTATTTATTTCATAAAAAAAGATACCATAGATAGTATTATCAAATTCTTTTAATAACTCTATCGTTGGTCTTGTTTCTATACATCTTCCATTATTTCCACTATAATTTTTCCACACGTTTAAAGCATCTGGGCTTCTATATATAGATACTTCATCTTTTCTATTACTAAAATCTACACCTTTAAAATTTTTATAATTTCTTGTTATTAATGTTCCACTTATCTGACTAGACATCTATTCCTCCATCAATATAAAGTGTACTTAATGAATTTCTTGGATCTAAATTTTGTAATAGTTCTTTGTACCTTGATGAGTATATTTGTCCATAACCATTTGAGACATCACTTTTTAATAGATCACCTGCTATACCATACGGCATTATTTCAAGTGCATCTCTTGTTAATTCAAATTCGTAATCATCTGGTGTATCATTATTTATTTGTGCTGGATACTTATAATAAAATATTTTTGCAATTCCATCTTCATTAAATGTAATCATATCTCCAATTACCTCATAGTCTACATCTTTAATTATATTTAATTGGTAAAAATCTTTTGCAATATCTATTAACTGAAGTGTATCATCTTTTTTTACATTCATTGTAGTATAAGCATTTATCTTTTTATATCTACATACTTCATTTTGTATTTGATTTATAACACTATTCATTTTTGTTGATAAATCGCTATCTTCTGTTAAATCATCTTCATTCTCACTATATTCTTCAATTAAAGAATATGTTTTAGTTTTCATTTCCTCTAGTGTCACATTTATCACCATCCAATACTTCTGCTAATGTTTTATAATCGTTTATTGCAGTTTCTATTGTTCCTATTGATTGTGCTGGTAAAAACCAACCTCTATTTTCATTTTCAAATAAAAGGATTTCTCCTTCATCTAGATTTATTGTTAATTCACTTTTTGTTGTATATTTATCTGTTACTACTTTTTGTTTAGTTGTTAATTTTAAATTTTCTAATTTCTGTTCTACTTTTTCGTTTTTAAATTTCAATTTACTATCTTTATTAACTATCATTCCTTCATATGGTGTTAATTCTGGTCTTAATACATAATATTTCATAATTTATTCCTCTCTTTCGCCTATTAATGGAGTTGCACCATTTAATACTACTATAGACATATAAAAAAGGCTTAATAGCCTTTATTTTAGTTAATTATTACGCAGGAATTTTTACAACTTGTAATTCATCTTGAGCGATGATATCCATACCATAAGTATCAAGTCCACGAATACCATCTGCAAATGCTCCTTCAAGTCTCATTGCTTCAACTTCATTAATTTGTCCAGCAAATGCAATAGCATTCTTTGTACGAATCATACAATATTTATTAGTACCATCATTATATATAGCATTAGACATAACTACGTCTGAATTATTGTATCTACCAACTATACCTTTTCTTATTAATTCAGGATTATTTGTTGATAACTCAACTAAATTATTTTTGAAAGTTGAATAAGTTGCTGGGTCAATTTCAGTTCTTAATCCAAAATCACAGTTTCTTAAATTTAATTCAACAAACGCATCATCAACTGCAGTTTTAACTCCTGCTTGTGTTTTAGCAGTTGCAGTTGTAATATTTGTTGCACCTTTCTTATAAGTTCCTGTTTTAATTTCAAAATAATTTGTTAATCCTTCTTTTTTAGGTTTAGCAACTCTTTCATACATTGTGTCACCTTCAGAGTTTGTTTTAGCAATAAAGTAGTCTTTAAATGTTTTTACATCTTCATCAGTAGTTTTAGCATATGTTGCTTTACCTTCTTCTACTGTACTTATACATTTACCTGCTACTAATCTTCCTATATTAATATCTCTTCTTTGTGCTAATCTTGAACTTGCTTTTTCTTGGTATTTTTCTGGTAATCCTGGTACAGATTGTGCTTTATTTATATCATCAACCTTAAATGCAAAATATTCAGCAAAGTCGATATATAACATTTGTCCAACATCGGACATATCTTCATAATCTACTTTACCATGATATCCGCTGATTCTTGGATCACCTACACCAAGAATTTTAACAGATTGAGCAAATTTACAATCTCCCTCGTAATCTCTTGTACAATAATCAACTAATTTTGTTTTCATTTCCAAACTATCTTGAATCTTTTTAGACCAAATAGATTGAATAAAATTTGATACTGCCATTTTTCTCACTTTCCTTTCTTTTATTTAGGAAGTTTTATTACCATTTAGTCATTGAATTTTCAATTGCTTTTTCTAATTTTGGATTTGCATATAAATCTGCACGTGTAAATTTAGATGCTTCATCAAATGTATAAAAGTCTTTTATTTTTCCTTTATCTGACTCATCGTTTTTCATACTTCCTATTTTTTCAACCTTTGGCTTAGGTTTAAATTTTAAGTACATTTCGTACTTTTCTTTCATAGACATATTAGGATTTAACTTCTTTTCAAAGTCAATAAAATCAGATTTATTTATTTCTTCTTCCTTTACTCCTATCGAAGCAAGTTCTTTTATTCCTATTTGTCTTTTTCTTTCTTCAGCAATTTTTTTAAAGATAACTTTATCTCTTTCGGTTGCCGTTCCTTTTTCTATTAAATTTGCAAGTCTATCTGTTTCTTCAGATATTTCATCATAACCTGCAGAAATAATATCCTCTGCTTCTGCATTTGCTAATAGTTCTTCTTCTCTTTTTGTATACTTTGGTGTATTTACTTTGACACCTTTCTTTTCATAAAAGTCTTGTAAACTATCAACTGCATCATCAAATGAATCAGTTTCTAAACCTGCTTTTAAAAGTTCTTCAACCTTTCCATATTTTTTTTCGTACTCTTCTCTGATTTTAGTTTCTTTTCGATGTAATTTTCTTTTAACAATATCATCTACTTCTTCATCAGTGTAAGTTCTTATTGGTGCTTTTTCTTCCTCGATTGGTTCTTCAGTGGTATCACCATTACCATTAACTATTTCTTCTGTTGTTTGTTCTTCAACATTTTCAGTATTATCTTCTAATACAAGTTCTTCATTATTTTCCATAATAAAATCCTCCCTATTTTTTTGAGTTTGCTTCTCATATTTCCATATCTTTTACCCTCTTAAATGCTTGGAGCATATAAAAACACCTATTCAGTAGGTGTTTCTTCCATATTTTGTGCATCTGCTATTTGTGATGCTTGTTGTTCTACATCACCATTGATGAATTGACTTGCTCTTTGTTGCATTATTTGTGCTTGAGCATTTATTTGAGCAATCTTTCTTTGCTCTTCTTCTTCAATTTCTATTGCTTTTAGAATATCTTGTTTTGGTGCAATAGCATCATCTGGTAATATTTTTGCATATACTTTTAATTCCCCTAATTTTTGAGGATTAAAATATCCTGCCTTTAAGAAATTTTCAAGAGATAATTCTCTAGCATATTTATCAAATGAACTTTTTGGTGTTATATCAACTTTAACTGTACCTTTCAAGTTTTCTAAAACTGATGATGGAATATCTACTAATTCTGTATATTCTTCTCCTGTTTCTGGATCAGTTTTATCTTCCTCAAGTTTCATTCCATCTTGTGAATATGTAACCCACATATCAAGCCATATTCTAGCAAGGTCTTCTATAAACATTTTTAAACCTGTTAATTGTTTAGTCATAGGTTGTTGTGATGCTTGTTGTACTGCCAAAATTGCTTTACCAGATGCTTCAGTTGGATTAACTCCACCAGTTGCTATATCACTTGAATTTTTTAATTCTCTTGTTATACTTATTAAATCGCTTATAGTTTTTGCAACATCCGAACTCATTTGTGCAGGTGCAATTGTCGTAAAGATTTTTCTTACATCTTCAACATTTGAACCATTAACTTTAACTGTTGCTCCTACTTTGTTAATAGAACTAGGATTTTGTATTTTTTCTATTGCAACAACTTTCGTTGGATAAGCATTTTGTTTAACACTTAATAACATTCTAGCTAGAGTCTTGTTTAATTCTAATTGGTTAGGAATTAAGAATCTTACTTCTCCTTCACCTCGAGCACTACCTTTTCTTGTTTTCCAAGGAAAATGTGCTATTGGATATAACGACAATCCAGAATTAATGTTTTCTCTTATAATTACATATTTAGTTGATTCGCTAAACATTATTTTTTTATTTTCTTTCCACATCTTTACTACAATCGTACATTTTTTATCATTTTCTTGTTTTGCATCTTTTCCTGCCTCTTCAAAACAATCATTATCACCAACAATTGCTTTTATTTTTTCATCTGATAAACCTTTCTTTCTAGCAAATTCTTGTGCTTCTATTATAGGTACTCTACGACTAATAATAATCCATGGTTGTGACTGAATATCACTTGAATTTTCATTACCATATTGAATATCATTTTTAGATAAGATTTCGTTTTTAGGTTCTTGTATTTCATCATCATAATCTACATACATTACACCTTCATCATTAACTGCACTATCTTCGCTTATTTCTCTTACTTTATAATCCATCTGATCCTTTTCCCAAACTTTTCCAGCCTTTTTATTAAGTAATTTGCAAGTTTCTTCTGCAGTTTTTCTAAAATCTCTATTTTCAAAGTTTTCACTTGAATAATTTATTCCCCACAAATTTTGATTTATAGTGCTAACTTTATAATTTATTATTGTTTCAATAAAATTATATTGTGCTTGTTCTATACCTTCAATTTTTGCGCCTTCCCATTGATTCCCTGAATACATACGATAGTTTCTGTCTGTATCAGTAAAAACAGAATTCATTCGCATAAAATCTTTGCCATGAGTATATAAATCCCATATATCAGTAGTTTTTAATTCCTCTAAATCCATTTATATCACCTCGGTATGTCTTTTTGTCCTATCGATGTTCCATCATAAACATCAATGTTATGAGAAATAGTTTCCATAATTTCTTGATTTTTATCTTCCTCTTTTTTTTGAAAATGATTTTCTATTTTTTGAATAGGTGATTCTATCTGAATAGGTTCATTTTTTACAACCATTTGTCCTATTTTTGCACCTAAAAAAAAGCATATTATGTTAAATATGCTTGATGTAACTATTATTAATACTGTCATTATTTATCACCTTTTTTAGATTTTTTTGGTTTACTTTCCTCAACTATATCACTAACAACACTATCAATTGTTCTTTTTTGTTCATCTGCTAATTCTACAATTGCATTTGCTACTACTTGTACTGTTTCTTCAGTTATTTTATATTTTTCTCTGTATACTTTCTTTTTCATATTTCCTCCTATATTACTGTTATTTCCTCACCATAATCTTCTTTTGTTTCATATTTTTTACTCCAATTAAATTCAGGATATGGTGTTAATGGTTCTTCACTAAATATAACTTGCTCTCTTGTTTGGTGTGCTATTGCAAGCCCCATCATCTGATCATCGTGTCCACCTTCAGGAGCCTCTATTCTTCCTTTTTCATTTTTAACTATCTTTAATAATTCTCTCAATGTGTCTTCATCATTAATTGAATCTATATCTTCTCTGATTATTTGTGTTAATCTTGATAATATAACTGGTCTTGTTATTGATGTTGTTCTAAATCCATATTTCTTTTCTAACTTTCCAGTGTATTCATCCATTTTCTCTCTTACATACATATTGGTATATCCTAATCTTTCAAGTTCCATTATCGGATAACTATCAAAATTAGATTCAATACCTATTAACGCATTCTTATAATATTTGCCTAAACAATACATTTGCTTTGCATACAAATCTGAATCAAATTCATTTTTAAAATTTGCTACTTGTATTCCTGTTTTTGCATCTAATACATGAGCAGTGAAATAGTCACTACCATCACCTGCAGTGTCACCACCAATACAATATTTTGTCATTGTTGGACTATTTGGTAATTGATATATTCTTATATAACCATTTCTATCATTAACCCATTTTATATTAGACATTTTTTTATCTTTAGGTAAATCATCATTATAATCATAAGTAAAATATCCTACTTTTAATGGCTGTTTTATTTGTTTTAATCTAGCAAGTATTATTTCAGTATCAAATGCAGGTTTACCTGATAATAAAAATGCTTCTTCTGGTGCACATGGATACTCTTGTTTAATTAAATCTTTATCTATATATCCTTTATATTTTTTGTAATACCAATAAAGTTGATTATCATTTAGTTTAACATCATCTTTTAGCCATTTTAATCTTGTATATATCCAGTCACTTTTTGTATTAATATTATTTATAAATTCGTTATGTATATCCTCACTTTCAAAATTCAATACATAATCTTTTGTTCTCCACCATTCAAAAAAGCAATTTATATGTTCATTACTTTCCCACATTGTTTGATAATCATTAAATCCATTTGCGGTTGATTCATATATTTTTATACAATTCTTTGTAAATGCTTCTCCAAGCGCTGCCTGAATAGGTGCTATACCATCTTTCCAAAATGCACATTCTGATCCATGGAAGAAATTTATTGTTCTTGAACGACCTACATCTTTTGTTGCAGTATCAACTGCCCAACTACTATTAATCTTTTCGAATAATAATTGTTTTCTATTATTAAACTTTTCAGTAGGTTTTAATATGTCTGGAAGTTGTGAGTATGGATATTTTGCTTTATTTTGAAATATAGCCTCTGAATTATCACTCTTATCTGCTAATGTAAATCCTTGAAAGTTTCTATTTAACAAACTACAGGATAATTGATATGCAGTTACAACAGTTGTAAATCCTTGTTGCCTACCTTTTAATATCAAAATAGATATGTTTGTTATTAATCCTTTTTCATAATCTTCTTTTGCTTTATTTAATATATTGATAAACTCTTTTTGTACATCATTTAAAAAAAATGGTTTTGTTGTTTGATCCTTATCTACAACTATGAATACTAATTCTATTAATTTTTCTGGATTCTTTTTTACTTCATTTAATAAATCTATATCATTGTATAATTGATTTGCTATTGCTTCTCTTAATTGCTTATCATAATCTATGTCATGAAGTTCTTCCCATTTTTCTTTTCTTTTGTTTATTAAGTAGTCTGCGGTATATTTCATAATAAATCTTCTAACTTTTTAACATCTATTTTCCCATCTAAAATGGTTTTATATTCTCCAGTCATTTTATTTAAAGTATCTATTGCTTTTAGTTTTGTATTTAAATCTGCATTTTTCATATATAATGTTTCATCACTACCATCTGGTAATTTTATTTTTATTTCTTCTCTTTGTATATCTTTTATTACTTCTGATAACCATTTCATACGTTCTTTAGCAGTCATTATTGTTTCATCTTCTATTTTTTCTTGTAATTCTTGTATATAATTTTGTATGTTAGCATTTGTTAGCAATCTACTAGCATTTACTTTTGCTGTATCTTCTTTCTTACAAGTCTTATATGCTTTTAAATATGCTTGTGTCCCATTTAATCCATTTTTAACATATTCTTGACAAAATGTGATTTGTTTGTTGTTCATTTTTTCTTCTTTCATAGTTTTTCTCCTCCTCTTCACATTTTCTTGCCCTTGGACATTCTTTACAATGATATATCATGCATAATTTTAAGTTTTCCTTTTTCTTCTTCATATTATTTTCCTCAATAAAAAAACAACCTTATTTGGTTGTATTAATAGATACTGTACTAATGATATAGATAAAATTTTTAAATCAATTTTTCTATAGTTTTTCCTTCATTATTCATTAAATAAACATTTAATATCTTATAATGTTCTATTTCATTTGATATAGGATTTGACATATCATAATCAGTAAGTGGAATACCTACAATATCTCCTATTTCTGCCATTCCTCCTATTTCCTTATATTTATCACCACTATAAATTTCAGTTATTAGTTTGCCTTCCGTACTATTTTCATTTTGCTTTTGTCTACATATCTTTAATATCATAATATCTCCCTACTTTCTATCTACCTATATCATCAGTACACTACCTGTTAAAGGTAATGCTATTTACTATCTTATCCTCTCGGAGTTCGTATAGCAAATAAAATAAGAACTTCTAGTGCCTTATAGACACCACAGAATAAACATAAACTACAATAGGTTCGGTGGTTTTCTTATGCACTGCCTTTTGCTGGCTTTACTTATTAGTCGACTAATAAAACCCTTTACCCTCGGTGGTAACCGACATTAATTGTTATTTTCCTATGCCTCCATAGTACTTCTCTTATATTTACTCTGTGCTACCTATAAAGGTAGTATCACTACTCTATATTATTCACTTAACACCAACGAAAGAAATTAAGTTTTCATATATTTTGTGTACACGACTTCGTTCGTTGTCTAGGGTATTAGTCGTTTTCCCTACCTCTAAAATAAGATTCAACACTTAACTTTGAGATGTCAGCCATTAATTCTTTGCAAACACAGGATTTTATGTGTTTTCCTCGTATTTAGTACTTAATCATATTTCCACACGGGAGAATAGGCTTATAAGCACCATATCAAGTAAATAATAGTTGTGCAAATGTCACTACCTTAGGGTTACATATACGCTTTTTGTTATAATCAGGGGTTTACTTAATGTAATCAACAATTCTAAACGAGTAAAGGCTTAATTATAACTGACATTTAATCCTGGCTACAGGCTTCACTATTTACTCAATATGCTACCTATAAAGTAGCACATAGTCAGGGGAATGTGTCTTAAGGACACTATAGAGACAACATAATCCTATATTATCTCTATAGAGCCTTTAAGTGCTCTATTTAAAGGAGTTGTAATGGGATTATTTTATATTATTCCCATGATACTATTTTATCATTTTAATAGTGCAATTGGTGTGCAATCTTCAACATTTCTTTTACCTGTATAATTTTTATATATATTTATACATTGTCTTCTACAATAATGTGTTGCTTCTGCGATGTCATCCCATTTCATTCCTTTTTCTTCTCTTAATTTGATTATTTTTGCTTTCAATGGTTCATACTCACCAATTCTTTTTAGTTCCGCTTCTACATAGTTATTTAATGCTATTATGTAGATATTTAATTTTTCTATCCACCAGTCTATTTCTTCATCTTCGCATTTATAAACATATTTGAAAAACTTTTCTTCTCTTGTCATGCTTCCATCTACTCTTTCTGCATTTGGATCTGCTACTTTTGGTTGTGTATCATTAAATAGTAAGTTTTTTCTGTCTATATATAAATTTAGCAAATTTGTTAATTTGTTTATTTCGTTATTTGCTTCTTTAATGGTAAATTTAATTTCTTCCACTTTTTATCCTCCCATACTTAACAATATATTTTAATAATTCATCTGATACTTTTTCATATCTTTGCTTTAATTTTTTATATTTAATCTTTAATTCTATAAGTTCGTCCCTTAATTTCTTTTCTTCTTCGGTCATATTATTCACCACGATCAAAATGTTCTCTTAATTGTCCATTTTTCATTCTTACATATTTTGTAATTATATTTTTATAATTTACTACAAACCCCTCAACATTTCGATTCACTGATTTACAATACTTTTCATATATACTATCTAAATGTTCCTTTGTTGGAATAATATTTAATTCTGTTACCACTGGTACTATTCCCATACATTTAGGTATTTCTTGACTTTGAAATGGATATATAAACAAATTATGATCATAAATTAAGTTATATAAATTAAATTCATCATCCATATTTGCTTTTGCAAACATATAATATCTCTTATCAAATTCATCAACAGGATATTTTATTTGTCCCATACCTATCCATTCTCCACATACTGCACTATCATTATGTAAATCTTCAAATGATTCTCTATTATCATTAATCCATTGTAATAAACCTTTATATAATTTATCTTTGTTTTCTTCTAACTCATTTATTTTAAATATATTATTTCTTTGGGCTATATATAATTCATCATTCTTTTTGAATATTACTAAATTACTCCCATCTAATTTTTCTGTTAATTCAACTTTATCTCCCATGCAACTTACTCTTTTTGTTTTAGGATATATTTCTTTCTTTATCATTATCTGCTCTCCTTTATTTTATAACTCATTTCTTCAAATTGTTCTTTTGTTACTATTGATTTAATATTTTTCACTGGTATCATAACTTGTTGCCAATTTTCGTTTCCGTTATGTTCACAATAACAATGTAAATCATTTTTATCATATCTAGTTCCACTTATTCTAGTAACTTCCATACCATTAACATAATCCCCAACTTCCAAAATATCAATTATATTATAACTGGCTTTTGTTATTTCATTGATGTCTTCTTCATCATTCAAATTTATAAATGTTATATAGTCTTCATAACTTTGATATAACCAATTATCACAATATGCAGTATTGTCTTCCATATATTCTATTTTTGCAATTCTACCATAGCAATTACGTACATACATATTTTCTCTAAGTTCCAATTTCATTATTTACCTCCTAAAACAAAGTGTGAAATATAGATTTTATAGTATATTTCCACTTGCCTTTAATTTGTTCTTTACCATTAACATATATCTTATTATTAACTGTACAAACACAATTTTTAAAGAATACTGATTTTGGCTGTTTTACTTCTTTTCCATCAATAAATAATTTATTATTGCATTGCATTATATTCATTATTTATCATCTCCTATATTTATACATTTATTTTCAAATTTTTTATAAGCATCAAAATATATTTCATTTTTATTTGAATTATAAGTTATTTCATAATACATACCATCTAATAATGTTGTGCTTAATAATGCTTTACTATGTCCTAATTCATAAGCATACCAAACTACAAATACATCAAATTCAGGTATGTCATCACTTTTATCTAAATGCTCATTAGCATATTTTTTTACTAATTCTTTTGCTTTAATTATAAATTCACTACTTTTCATCTTTATTTCCTCCTATTGTTTCTTTATATTTTTGTAAAATCTTTATATACCAAATATCTTGAGTTTCTTTATAATTATCTTCTAAAAACTTTATAAATTCTTTTTGTTGGTTTAACTTATTGTCAATAGATTTTTGCCTCATATCTAATTCGTTTTTAGTAAGAAATAATTTTCTATCAGTTTCTTCAAGTTGCTGTTTTAATTGATTTCTTTCATCAACAATTAAATCGTATTCATCTAATTTTGATGTTAATAATTCTAATTGTTCTGATAATTTTTCTACTGTATTTTTGTATTTTTTCTTTAATTTTTGATTTTCTTTTTCTAACATTCTATTCTTATAGTCAAGTTCACTTATAGTTTGACTTGCTTCTTTGCAATATTCTATTAATTCATCTTTATTCATTATTATTACTTCCTTCTAGTTCTTGCATTTTATCTTTCATGTCAGTAAAACATAATCTTCCACCAACATAGTCTTCATTGTTCATATAATAATCATAGTGTTTATTAACCCACTCTTTTAACTTATTCCAATTATCTTTTAATTGATGTATTTCTTTATTTTTTTCACCAATTATTCTATTATGTTCCACTATTCCAATATTCCATTCTAATTCTTCTTTTAATTCATCTTTTAGTTGTTTATTTTCTTGTTGTAATTGTTTAATATATTTGTATAATATTTTTTGGTCTTTATATGTAAATTCACTTGAATAATTATCATGTGGTTCTAAACTTGTCGTTTCTAGATAATTCAATATCATATCTAAATCAGTAATTTCTATATTCATTCTGACACCTCTTTTAATATATCTAATAATTCTTTTAATATTTCAGGTATTAACTTCCAACGTGTATTTGTTTCAACATAAGAACCACTTTCATCAGTATTTTTTAAATAATGATTTATCAATTTATTTGCTTTATCAATAACTTCTTTTTGCTTTTTGACTTGATTCTGCAAGTCTATAAATATGTCAGTTGCACCTTCATATTCAATATGCTCTTCTTCTAAGAAATCTGCTAAATCGTCTGCTTGCTCCTCCATTATGTATGGAAAATGTAAATATATATCTGCGGTTTCTATTATTATTGGTTTTTTCTCTTTATCCATATTTCTTATTTCTCCTTTTCTAAATATTCTTTTAATTTAGGGTCATACTCTCCTAAAATTTGCAATGCAGTTAAATAGTTATTCTTATATATTTTTATCATTTTATTTAGGTTGCTCATTTTTATTAACAAGCAACCTATGATAAATGCTAGTATGTAAATCATTTTAGTTCCTCTTTAAATTCATATGTTCTTTGCAAATCTTCGTAAAACATACCATTTAAAAGTTTTATGTTATCTATTTTATTTTCTAATTCAAAAACCTTATTTGTTACTACTATTACAAATACTGTTTGAATAATTGCTATTAATAAAATTGGTATTATTGTTTTATAATCTATTTTTTTCATTTTTCCTCCTACACTTCAAATATAGATATTTGTCTATCTATGTTATTTAACATTTTATCTTTTGCATCTTTACAAAAATTCTTTTTTATTTCAAATCCGTAACAACTTCTATTTAATTCTGCACATGCTCTTAAAGTACTTGCACTTCCACAACACGGATCAATTACTACATCGCCCTCATCTGTAAAAATTTTAATTAATTCTTTTAACACATTTACTGGTTTTTGCGTTGGATGAATTTTAGGTACTTCTTTACTATCTTTTTTCCACTCGAACCAATTGAATATCATGTGATTTTTACCATCAATTCCTATATTATTAAATTTAGGTAATTTTTCTCTATAAAGCACAACTGCATATTCACAAGCATTTACTATTTTCATATTTGCCTTTAGTACCTGTGCCGAAAAGTTTTTACAAAATACTAATGGGTAACTCTTTGCAAGTCCATGTTTTTTTCCTTGTTCAACAACCATAGGTATTTGTTCGAAAGCACAAAATACTATCATCGCAGGAGCATTAGAGTTTCTTCCTCTTTCTCCACCTTTTTTTGGTTCTTTATTTAAATATCTAGTGCAAAAATCAAAGAAATTATTTATTTTGAAATCATTGTCTGTATCGAAAAAACTTGAACCTGCTAATTTTGATTCACCATTTTTATTATCACCATCAACATACCATTGAGGGTTAGAAGCATACGCTTTATTCCCAAGGTTATAAGGTATATCTGCTATGATTAATTGTGCATGTGGTATTCCATATCTTTTAGCATTTTCGAAATGATCATTTATCAATTTTATATTTATATTTTTGTTTTCATCTATTTTTATTTTTTTATCTACTATTTCAAATTCCATTTATAACTCCCTTTTCATCAATTTAACAACTTTTATACTTAAATCTATTAAATCTTCAATTGTCACTTTATAGTACTTTTTATTGTCTATATTTTTAAAATGTTTTTCTATTTTTAATTTTGTTAATTCTTCAATTGTTAGTTCCATTTATTGTTCCTTTCTAGGTCTTCCTCTTTTCTTTTTAGGACTTATCAATTTTTCTATTTCTTCTTCTGTATATACTCTGTTTTTATATTCACTATTTAATCTTTTATTTGTTTTATTTATTTCTGCCATAATGAATTGTCTAGAATCATTTCCTATCATTTTCGATTTTTGATTTTGATATGCCAATTCTAAATCATGTTCATTGTTTAAACTTCTTCTTTCTTTTCTTAAATTATGAATTTCTTTTACCACATTTATACTTGCTTCATCACTTAATTCGTTATTTTCTATTAAATGATATAAATCTGATAATTTATAATCTACTTTTTGAAGTTCTATGGATTGTGTTCTGATCATATCATCTATATCATCAAGTATACATATAGCATTTTTTATTTTTTCTATTATCAACTTATCTCTCATCAAATCTCCTTTATGTCATACCCCTTGAATTGCATCATTTTTTTCTTTAATTTATATACTTCTGTACGATAACCTTTTGTATCAACAATAATAAGTTTCCCATCTTTTACATAAGTAAAATCTGCTATGTAATTTATTGACCTTATTGTTTTTTCTTTAAATTTAAAACTTGGTTGTAATTCAAATTTTACTTGTGTTTTTAAATCTGTTATCTGTTTGTTTTTAAGCATCATTTCAAGAACTATATAGTAATCTCTTTCTTTTTTAGAATCGAATGTCATGTCTTTATAAAAACATTTTTTGTTATGATACTTATTCATTTAATCCTCCAAACTTATTAATATTTTATAATTACCTATATGTGATTTTTTTCTTCTATTTAAATATGCTTTGCTATGATAAAAATATATTGTTTTCTTTTGTACATTTTGATTTCTTGCTATTTCATCTATAGTTCCAATTATCAATAACTTATCTCCTTTATAAAGTGCATATTCTTTCATACTTACTCCTTCAGATATTTTCTATAATGTTCTTCGTGTTCTGGATATCTTTCTACCATAAAATCATATATTAAATCTTTTACTTCTTGATTATTCTTTGTATGAACTTCAATTATGTGTTGATTATATGTTAATGGTACTAAATTCCATAATTCATTGTTACTTCTATTTCTATCAATATGGTGATAATGTCTTATTACAAACACACTACCTTTTTTAGGTATATATTGATTTTGTAATCCAACTATATAGTCTTGATTATCATCTGCTTCATATAATTTATCTAATTGTTCTCTTATCTTTTTTGGTATTTCCATTTTATTACCCCCAATTACTTTTTAACTGACTTATTTTAATATCATCCAGTGTTGGTATTTCTAGTTCTTTACAATCACTTACTACACCATCAATCAAAATACTCATTTCTTTAGTATCATAATCTGATGAGCCTTTATAAACTTTATAGAAATCTACTATTACACCATTTAATTTTCTTCTACCTTCAAATTCATAATATTTAAAATATCCATCTGGCTTTTTATCTTTTGGTACTGGTATAAGCATTGCTTGTCCATATTTTTTTAATTCTAATAAATATATTTCATCTTTACTTGATCCTAATACTTCTGCAATTTGTGTACACAATTCCCACATATATGAATTTGCATTCAAACTTCTTTTATTTCTTTTTTCTTTTATTTCATATTTTTTATCATTTGGTTTATCTAGTAGATAATCTATAATTTCTTTTTTTGTTCCTATCATAATTTTCCCTTAAAAGGCTATATCATCTTCACTGATTTCAATTGAGTCTCCAAAGTCAGCATAAATCTGTTCATCAGTTGATTTTTTGACATTCTCTGCTTGTTTTGGCTCTTGTTGATTATTTGTTTTAGTTTGTAAAAAACTCATTCTATTTGCCATAAAAGTATAGTCATAGTGTTTGTTACCTTTATTGTCTTCCCAATTGTGATTTTTGACGCTTCCTTGAAAACCAATTAAATCGCCTTTTTCACAATACTTACATACATTTTCTGCAATATTTCCAAAAAGTGTAATTGGTACAAATGTTACATCATCTTTCCCGTTTTGAATTGCTAAATCAATTTGTGTTACTGCTTTATTTTCTTTTGTATATCTTAATTCTGGTGATTTTGTTAATCTACCTATAAATATAAAATTGTTATTCATTAATCTTCACCTACTTGTGTTTTAATTTCAATTGGTACTATTGCTTCTGGTCTGAATATAAATTCATAATCATATCTAGAAACATCACTATCTTCTAATTGTTCTACTACATATGTAGTTTCTTCTGCTAAATACAACATATGTTTTTGATATTTGTTATCTCCAATTTTACATATAACCTCTAATTCACTATTAACATCACTACTTCCACCCTGTATGCTACATTTACCCGTCATTGTGAATAAATAATCTCCTGTTCTCAAATTTACAAATGTTATTCTTCTTTTTACTTTAAATTCATCACTTTCTCTGCTGATATTATGACCAACAGTCTGTGCACTTGTACAACCTGTCAATAATGATAATCCTATTATGCTTATCATTGCTATTACTATTTTTTTCATATTATTCCTCCTCAATTATTGCTAACAAATAATTTTTATCTATTCTTTCTAATTTTACTAATTTTCCTAATCTCCCTTTAGGAAGCCATAAACAATACAATTCATCTACTTTTCCATCTGCTAATTCATATAAACTATTTTGCCAACTAACATATAACTCATCTAATTCATAAGTTGTTTTTATATCAATAATTGCGCTTTTACCATTTACATAGCCTTTTAAATCTAATGTTCCAGCATACTTATACTCATATGATATTCTTTTTTCACTATCAGTTATTTCAATTTTATATTTATCTTTTATTTTTAAATAATCTTTTAAACTTTCTTCCTGATATATATTCGGTTTATAATATCGTTTTATATATGCTAAAGGTCTTTTTGGTTTCTTCTTTTCTATTATTTCTATAAACTTATGTAATTTTGTTCCGTAATCTGCTTTGTTTTGTAATATATCTTGGGGAACATTGTCATACTTTAATGGAAATAATTCTTGAAGTATTTGTGTAACACTTTTTAAAATTATTCCATTTTTTATGTATGTATGAGTTTCTTCATCAAACTCTAGTTTAATTGAATTTGACATATGCTTTTCTTGTAGATGGTACTAAATATTGATTATAAAGTTCTTCATTTTCTTTTTTGAAATTTGTACTATCAAATCTATTTGTTGTAGTTTCTTCATAATAAGTTGCCTTAAATGTTCCATCTGGGCTTGTATATTTTTTTATTCCATTTACTTCCATTTGTTCTTGAAACATATTTTTTAATTGTTCTTCCATTTTTGCAAGTTCAACCTTTGCTTTTTGAACTTTTTTTATAAATTTTATTCCTTCTTTTGTTAATTCTAATTCGTTATTATTTACTATCATTAATTCATTTTCCATATTAATTCTCCTCTTTCTTTTTTAAATTTTTACTTATTAATTCACTTGCTTTTTTCATTGTGATATCTTCTATTTTTTGAATTTTGTTTATTTCTAATAATTTACTTAAATTATCATCTTTATAAATTTTTAATAATAATTCTATTTGTTTTGGTGTTGCTTTTGCTTCCTCTTTTGTTTCTGCTTTTTTATAACCACTTTCTGGACTTGGGTCTTTATCTGGATCATCACCTGTGCTTATTTTGTATGCTTTCATTAATGCGTATTTATCAGCATATGTCATTGCCTTACCAGGTGCTTTATCTCCTGTATCTAATCCATCACCATAAGTAGTAATATCAACAAACTCATCTGTTTTCTCTACATTTACAAATCTATAAATTGTTTCTATTCTCATAAACAATGTATTAGTTTTTGTTGTCGTTACATCATCAGTTCTTGAATTGATAAATTCCGTTTCTTTTACTAAAGTATCGCTATCAATTACTTTTCTTGAATATGGATAACTATATATTCCATATTTTGTTTCTAATGGTTTTACATTATCAAGTATGTCTCTTTCACTAACTGCCTTATAACTTGATGTTTTATTTACTTGGACATTTAAACCTTTCACAACTACTGACATTTCATCAGTAACTTTTTGCATTTTTTCAAATATATTCATTCTTTATCTAACTCCTTTTTCCATTCAAGCACATGACACATTCTTAACATTTGATTTGCTCTGTGCTTTATGTTATCAATTGTTTCTTCCATTTCTTCATCTGTGCAACAGATATAAAACCCTCCTGCTTTTCCTGAAACACTGCCTACCATTCTTTTAAAATCTTTGTCTTCTCGAATGTTTTGTATAATCTTTCTCATTGCTTTGTCGCTTCCAATTTGAAACTTGCCTCTCAACACTTGATTTTTAATTAAATTTTCTTTACCTCTATGATTTTCAACTAAATAGTTATAAACTCTTTCTTCTATTGGTTTTTCTTCTTCCTCTTCATCATATTCTGTAATGCTATTATCTTCGCATTCTGGACATAAATTAATCATTTCACCATATGAGTTACCAAAGGTTGAATAAACACCATAATATGTTTCTAAATCTACTTTCCTTGGGGTTTCAAATTTACAACCACAATTATTACATTTGTACATTCTCTAACTCCTTCAAAAGTTTTTTATTCTCTCTCTTAAGTGTTCTAATTTCTTTTTCTAACTCATTTACTTTCTTTGCTGATTGAATTTCTAATATGCAAAGTTTTTTATGTTCTTCCTCTACTTTTGATTTGTATTTATTTGCTTGTCCTAATGCATAATCTTCATTTAATTTTTTATCGTTTAATGTTTTCATTATCGAATCAATTTGATTTTTTAATAATCTATTTTCTTCTTTTAAACTTCTTTTTGTTTCAATTGTTTCTTGTAAATATTCTTTTATCATTTTTTAAGCAACTGATAATGTAACTTCTGAATCTTCTGTAAGCATTTTAACCAAACCTTCAATTGTCCATATTCCAAATTCCATATCAAGTTCTGGTTCATAACCTCTATAATTTAAAATTTCATTATCCCACTTTAAATTTATTTTGATATTATCTCCTAGATCAACAATTAATTCTTTTCGTTTAGTTATTGCCTCTTCTAAGTCTTTCAGCAAGTTCTCTTTGTTCATCAGTTAATTCCTCCTTTTTTATTTCTTTATCAAACCATTCAGGGGTTGATACTTCTTTTTTTACAATTTCTTTTGATTGTTTTTTATTTTTGAAATCTTCTTCATCTTTTTGTATTTTTTGAATTGTATCTAAATTTTTCTTTTTCCAATTTTCTAAAGTGTTATTTATGTACTTTAGATTGTATGCTCCATTAAGAACTGCATTCTTAATAGCATATCTTGTTATTTCGTTATCTTCCCAATGGGATATGTATTCATATTCAGTTGGACTTAAAGTCCTTCCGAATTCTTGCTCTATATAACTATAAATATTAATATTATCTATTATTCTATTATTCTTATATTCTACTATTGTGGTTAGTTGTTGGTTAGTTGTTGGTTGATTGTTGGTTAGTTGTTGGTTAAGTTCTTGGTTATTTTGTTGGTACATATCATAGTTATTTACTGATATTATCGTGAATTTATTGGTTGATTTTGTGGTTATTTCGTTGGTTGAAATTAAGTGTTTTATTGCAGTTCTTATCTCTTGCTCTGATAAACCTAATTCTTTAACTAATTTTTTTCTACCTGTTACAAAACTACCTCTTGGAACTTCAACTCCTTGATATGAACAATCTTTCCAATTCGCTTTTAATATGCAATGAATGAATACCGCTTTTGTATTTACATCTGTATACCACTCCCAATTGAGAAACTTATTATGAATTTTTATCCACTTTTCATTCATTGTTTTTTCCTTTCTCTCCTGCTATAATTTTATAGAAAGGAGGTTAATTATGCATGATTTTATGATTCAAGTTTTTTCTTCTTTGATTTCTGCTTTAATTATTTATTTAACAAGTTGTCTAAAAAAACGTTTTGATAAGTCACCTTATAACGGATATATAAAGAATTTATTCTTTTTTTTCTTAATGTATTTAATTCAAACAACACTTTTAATAATGACATTAAGAGTATTTATAAATACAGAATTTCATTTAAAAATGCTTGTTATTAGTACATTTAACATTTCAATAGGATTGTTTTCTCTGTCAGGTATGTCATATAAATTAAATTCATTTCTTGTTTCTATTTTTGGTAAAAAAACTAATAATGAAAAGAAAAATTGACAACCCAATTACATTAGCAATTACTGATATAATAAAATCTTTCATATTTCCTCCTAATTTGACTTTTGTTCGTTTTTCTGCTATAATTACTAAATGTAAATTTTTTATATTTACGATTTAATTTGAATTATCTACTTTCAATCGTGGTTGGTTGTGTAGATAATTCTTTTTTTTCGTTAAAGTGTTCTGTATTTATACATAACCCTATAAATCCAGCAACACAGAAAACTATAAATAATACATATACTAATCTATCTTTCTTACTCATTTTTTGATCCGCCTCCTTTCTATAAACCAAATTTCTTTTTTACTAATTTAGTTAAAACTATCTTATTTCTTGTTTCGGGTATAAAATAATTTTCTTCTTCCATTTGTTTTCTTAATTCGTGTGAATAACGCAATGCTGTTTTATATGGAACCCTTAATAACTTTTGCAATTCTTTTGGTGTTAGATATTGTTTTTTTAACAAATCTTTTTCTTCCATATTGCACCTCCTTTAAAATAATTCTTCAATTGAATATTGTTTAGTTGTTCTTGAATTTATAAATTTCTTTATTTTTTTTGCTTCATCAGTTGTAAAACTTGCTTTACCATTTATTTTTAAGTTAATAGTACTCATGGATTTTATTGATAACAAATCCGCAAGTTCTGATTGTTTAATTTTATTTTGTTTTAAAATTTCATTTAATTTACTCATATTACCCTCCTATCTACGATTTTTCGTATATTTAATCTAAAAAAATTTGTTATTTTCTAGATTTCACTAACATTATATATGATTTTTCGTATATTGTCAATATATTTTTTACGATTTTTCGAAAAATATTTGATTTTTCGTATTTTTGTATTATAATATTGATAAAGGAGTTGATTTTACATGGTTGAAGAAAATTTAAAAAAATTAATTTTAGAAAAATTTGGATCATTACGAAATTTTGCAATAAAAATAGATTTGCCATATACTACCCTCGATAGTATTATGAAAAGAGGTATATCTAATTCGAATGTTGCTAATGTGATAAAAATATGTAAGGGATTAAATATATCACCTGATAAACTCATAGATGAAAGACAAATTATTAACTTTATTGAATTTGATAATGCTGAAAAATACGATACTGATTCAAATATAATAAAAATTCCAGTACTAGGAGTTATTAAAGCAGGTACACCAATTGAAGCACAGGAAGATGTAATCGACTATATTGAAATACCTACAGAATGGACTAAAGGTAATAAAAAATTTTATGGTCTTTTAATTAATGGTGATTCTATGTATCCTAAATATCAAGAAAAAGATATTGTAATATTCGAGCAAAATGATGATATGCAATTTGCTAATGGAAAAGATTGTGCAATTATGGTCAATGGCTTCGATGCTACATTTAAAAGATTTAATTTAAATGAAGATGGAGTAACTTTAACACCACTAAACATAGAAAATTCAGATGGTTATACAACTACATTTTATAATATAGAACAAGTACAATCATTACCTGTTAGAGTTATTGGTATAGCCAAACAAATTAGGAGAAATATATGAATATAAAAGAAATTTTTAGTAATATTTCTAATATATTAAGTATAATTTTCGGAATAATTTTATTTATATGTTTTATTTTTAGTATTATAAGTGTTGTTGCTTATAAAAAAAGAAACGGAAATTATCCTATTGGACAGGGTTACGGGAAAAAATAAAAGAATTAAATTCTGATTAAAAATATGCTAGTATAGGTATTTTTAAAATAGATGTAAGGGAGGTATATCATGAAGAAATCATTAAAAATCATATTATTATTTATCCTATTGCTTTTATTACAATTTTATGTGTATATTAATTCAGAATATACAACAATAAATGCCTTAATTTATGGATTTTGTGATATTGTCTTATATAGTATATTATTAATGACTGTACCAATATTAATGAGACTTCATAATGGAAAGAAATTTGAAAATGAAAAAGGTAAAAAAATTTGTACTATAAACAGTATTGTTGCTTGGTTAGTTTTAATTTTTTTATCCTCATTATTTAAGTCTTATAATATTCCTATTTCACTAAATATAGGTTGGTTAGGTGCAATAATATATTATTTTATTAATTATTACATAACAACAGAAACAGACAAATAAAAAAAGATAGTCCCACTCGCCAAAGTCGACTATCTTAAACGAACTCATAGAAAAAGTATTCCAAAAGAATATTTGCTTTTTCTATACACTAATTTTAACAAAAAAGCGAACAAATTACAAGAGGAGATGATAAAATGAGGAATTTTAGATACAAAGGAATAACTATATACGAAAGTGAACCAACTAAAGATGGCAGAAAGTATTTTTTCAAAAAATATAAAAATGGTAAACATTACTCATCAGAAAAATTTTTATCAGTTGATGAAGTTGTGACTGCATATTCAAGATTTGTTTTAAAAAATAATGATCCAATTAATAAAAGATTTGATTTAGTCGCTGATGAATATTTTAACTATATGTATAAAATAAAAAAAGAATCTACAGTATATTGTTATAAAAATGTTTATAGCCTACATATATACCCTTATTTTAAGAGTTCTTACATAAATCACATAAATGTATCAGATATTCGCAAATGGGCTGAAACAATAGAAAAAAAAGGTCTATCACTACGTTATATGAACAATGTTTACAATATATTGAAATTGATTTTTGATTTTGCTATGAAAAATTATGGTATTGAATCTAATCCAGTTCAAATTTTCGGTAGATTTCAAAGAAAAAGTGACGAAGTCGTAAAAGATGAAAATAAAATAAGATATATAACATTAGAACAATTCAATCAGTTTATATCAGTTATTGATAATGATTTATGGAAAACATTTTTTATAACCCTATTTTATACAGGTACTAGAAAGTCAGAAATACAGGCTTTAACTTGGAATGATATAGATTTTAATAATAATGAAATAATAATAAATAAAATAATATCAACCAAAACTAGCGAAAAATACAAAATAACGAATACAAAGAATAGTTTAAATAGAAAAATAAAAATGAGTAAAACATTATATGAAACATTATCAGAATACAAAAAAGAAGTAATGAAATTTACTGATTATTCTAATAATTGGTTTGTCTTTGGGAACACAAGATTTTTACCCGAAACAAACATTGCAAGAAATAAACACAAATATTTTGAATTATCTGGTGTTAAAGAGATAACTATTCATGAATTTAGACATAGTCACGTATCATTATTAATAAATGAATATATAAAAGTTTCTAAAGAAAAAAATATGAAAGTTGATACTGCTAAATTTTTCTTAATGTTATCTAATCGTATGGGACATACAATAGAAGTTATGCAAAGAACTTATATGCATTTATTCCCTACGATTCAGGACGAAATTGTTGATTTATTAGATAATTTATAGTATTTACTTGGTTTCATATTTGGTTTCAAAAATAAAAACCTTTGTAAAACAAAGGTTAATTACACTATGGCGGAGTGAGAGGGATTTGAACCCTCGCGGCAGTTACCCACCCTACACCCTTAGCAGGGGCGCCTCTTCAGCCTCTTGAGTATCACTCCAACGCGCAATATAATTTTACCATTTCTTACGCGATAGGTCAATATTAATTTTAAGATTTTATTTGATATTTATCATAATTATATTCATCTTCACATACTTTTTCAAAACCAGCCCTAAGCGCTAAACACTTACTTGGTTCATTATCTCTATCTATTAAAAGACTTATTTGAGTAGTATCTTCTTTAATTCTTTCTAATAATTCTTTAATTAATGATAAACAATATCCTTTACTTCTATACTTTTTTAAAATGGCATATTCAAGATATAAATCTTCTTTTGAACCATCTAATCCTAATGCACCTATTATTTCATCTGTTAGCAACAATCTAACCATATATAATGTATTATATATATCATTTGAACGTTTTTCTTCATACTTAGCTATTTGATCAGAAAAAGAATCATCATATTTTATAATGTATTTATCTATTTCTTTATCCCAATCAAATCTATTTATCATACTAACATGTTCTTTGTTATCATAATCAAAACTTTCTAATGTAAAATCTTGTAAATCTATCTTTTTCACATTTACCACCCCATTTAAAGCGAGATATATAATATCAAAAAAGAACATTTCTGTCAAAAAAATGCTCTATTAACTATTTTCTATTAAATAATTTATATTAAATTGTATAAGACTCATAACAAGTTCTTTAGTTTCATCATCTACATTTCTAATATTTTTTACAATATTAAATGATTTTTTTATATTAAAGAAATCATTAGTATCTTTTATACCACTTTTTTCAAATGCTTCAAATACTGTTTCAATCATTTTTCTTCTTTGTTCATCATTATGTTCATCAAGCCATAAAATAATACTTTCTCTTAAATTTGAACTTATTTTACTTAAAGATGCTTCTTTAAAAGAAGTACCATCTGTTTGCCAAGTTGAAACAGAATGTGCCATAAAATCTCTTCTTGTTGATTTTATAACTTTAAATTTATCATTTCTTAAAAGAACACCAATATAACTATAATTAGGTACAATATGAATAAGTCTATCTCTTACCCTTTTATAATTATCTGATTCAATTTCTGCTTTTCTAAGACCCGGTCCATCATTACTATAAATTTTCTTTATTTTTTTATTTACAAGTTTTTTTGCAAACATTGATGAAACAAGTGCTAAATTACCACCTTTTGAGTGTCCACCAACCATTACATTTTTATCATAAAATCTAACACGTTTATTTATATATTCTATCGCAAGTGTTTGTGCTGGAACAGGAAATTTATAAGATAGTTCAAAATCCTCTTTCCATCCACTTAATAAGTTATCAGTTCCTTCAAATGCAACATAAGTAAAATTCTTTTTAACTTTAAAACATACCGCACCAAACTGTCTATCAGAGTCTGCAATATACTTAAAGTTATACATAAGAACATCTTTATATCTAACTGTATTAACAACTTGTTTTAATAACTGATAACTAACTTTTTGAGCTATTCCTAATTTACTTATTTCAAAATAACTATATTTTTCTAAATATTTTATTCCTGCTTCTTCTAATCTTATGTATTTTCTATTTTCTGGTACTATACCCTCATAATTTAAATATATTAATGAAGAAAATACAACATTATCTATTTCATTAAACGGTTCTTCAAAAAATGTTTTATTACCATAGTCTCTTACATATCTACTAATACTTGCCAATTTAATCACCTCAAATATTATATTTACATTATAACATAACTAAATAAAAAGTTAAAAAAAAATCCAATAAAGGATTTAAATTCTTAAATGGTGACCAGTACGGGATTCGAACCCGTGAATGCCGCCGTGAAAGGGCGGTGTGTTAAGCCACTTCACCAACTGGCCATATCATAATGGTGGACCTAGATGGACTTGAACCATCGACCTCACGCTTATCAGGCGTGCACTCTAACCAGCTGAGCTATAGGTCCAAAACATTATTAAATGAACAATGCTATTTAATTTTACAATAATAATAAATAAAAAGCAAGATATTTTTTGATTTTTTTTACTTTTTTACACAAAAATAGGAAAATATCACTACTTTCCTACTTTTTTCTTAATAATCTTATACCCTGCTTTAATATATTTCTTTATCTTTAGAAGAAGGTTATTTTCTCTAACAGATAATTCTATTTTTACATTTTTACAATCTAAATTATTAATTACAGTATCATTTTTCTTATACAATATCCCATCAAAATATTCTTTATTATCATCAAGAAAATATTTTACATTTTCTATATTTTTAATAAATATGTCTTTATACCAAGATTCATATGTTTTAATTATTACATCATAACCACTTTTTTTTAGTTCATTAACTTCATAATTAATTATCTTTAAAAACATATCTTTATTAATATTTTTTTGACTAGAAGGATGATAAATAATAGTGTTATGATTATCCTCATATTCAATAATAACTGGATAATCAAAGGTCTTATTTTTTAGTAAATGAAGAAAATATTCTATTTCATCTTTTGCTTCATCTATTGTTACTGCACGAGATTCATAATATAAACCTATTTTTAATTTTTCTTTTTTTGATAGTTCATAATTTTCATAAAATTTACTATCTATATGTTTTGTTTTCTTTGTATTAAAATCTGTAAAACCTAATCTTATAATTACAAATTCAATATCACTTAAATCTTTGTAAGATGATAATAAATTATCTGATGATACTATTAATCCTTTCTGCTTCATATATTACCTCCTTCACTATTATTAAATGAAGGATTTTTAATTTTGTAAATTACTTATGTCTAAATATATCTTACTAAACTTTGTGAACTTGAATTTACTATTTGACCACTATAAACATATAAGTAATCAAGAGGATTTACTCTAGAACCATTTTTTGTTAAATCAAAGTGTAAATGTGGTCCTGTACTTCTACCTGTTGTACCCATTATTCCTACTTTTTCACCTTTTTGAACTCTAGTACCTATTTTTAAATTGGATCTACTTTTCAAATGTAAGTATCTACTTATATCTCCATTATCATGTCTAATAGCCACATAATTTCCTGCATCACTCGCATATGAATTAACTATTACTGTTCCATCATAACATGCATATATGTCTTGATTTCTTCCATAATACTTACTACTCCATCCAAGATCTACAGCTTTATGTGTACTTTTATATGTTTGACTTACATAAATATAGTTTACTGGAAATCTGTATTTTGTACTTGATCTATTTTCATTATCTAATTTTTTAAATGTATTTGTTCCTGCAATTCCATCTACTGCTAATCCATTTTTCTTTTGAAAATCTTTTATTGCATTTATTGTATTATTTCCAGCGATTCCATCTACTACCAAATTATAACCATGTGAATTTAACTTTCCTTGTAAATCTTTTATTACTCCTACTAATTTTTCATTTGTGTTTCTTCCATATATTCCATCTACTGTTATCCCTACAAACTTTTGAAAAGATCTATAGGCCTTTTTTGTATTTACGCCTTCAATACCATCAATCTTTCCATTATAAAATAAATAATAAGTTTGTAAATTTTGTTGTCTTTGTTTTATATTAAGCATATTTTCCTCCTTTCACTTATATAATATTTGACTTTTTTATTTTCAAATAATATTTAAGCCACGAAAAAGAAGAAAATATTTATAATTTTTTCTTAAATTATAGTCAATCTTTTTATATGTAGTACATCTTCACTATTTTTATTATAACTATATGCATCTTTTATATTATCAAATCCATTCATTGGATAATTTCTTTTTATAACAGATTCAAGCATTGATTTTAAATAATCTGGTCTCGGAATATTTTTTATATTTCCGTTTTCATCTATTAATATTTCTTTTGATTTTATTCCTAAAAATAATTCTAAGTAAAGCGCAACTAAATGTCTATAATCAAATTCTTTGCTTTCTTTACTAGAAACTAATATCGGATTATCTCCTAACTCTTCTAATAATTCTATAGGGTCAATATATTTTAAAATCTTATTATAATATAGTTCTGAATAGTAAAAACTTTTAATAATTTCCTGCATTCCACTATCTATGTCTGGTAAACTTTCTACTAATTTTTCATTAAAATTAAGTTTATCTATAACTCTATACTTTGAATCATCTGTTTGTTCATTTATAAGTATTAAATTTCCTTCTTTACAATTTTCTTTACTTCCTGTATAAATTTCTTTTGTCACTTTTATTCTTCTCCATTCATTATATTTTCTCTTTAAAGGGTCAAAAAATTCAAACATCTCTGTTTGAATTTACTACCTAAAATGGTGTCCCCTTAGGGATTCGAACCCTAGACCCACTGATTAAGAGTCAGTTGCTCTACCAACTGAGCTAAGGAGACACATAAATTTTTTGACTATTTAATTATATCACAATTTTATAAAAAATAAATACTTTTTAACAAAAAAAGAAGAATTAATTATTCTCCTCTATATAATTTGTTACATCTAATGCTGTATTAAACACTTTACACAATGAATTAAAGTTATAATCATTAGATACTTTTTTATATATCTTATTAAACATATTTATTAAGTCATCATAAAAACCATTTATATTAAATATAATCATTTCTTTATTATGAAGTTTAGTTCTTTTATGTTCTAATATATCAATAAATTCCGATAATGTTCCAAATGCACCAGGTAAAATTAATATTATATCTGCATTTTCTTCTAAAAATCTATTACTTTCTTCTAGTGTTTTTACCATATGTACTTCATCTAATTTTAAGCCTTCTAAATCACTTTTGTACATTTCATAACAAACACCTGTTATTTTTCTATTATTTTTTAAAAATTCATTATAACAAATTCCCATTAATCCTCTATTTGCACATCCAAATACTAAGTCATTATCTTTACTTATATTTTCCATTAAAAATCTTGTTACTACTTTATATTCATCGCTTATTTTATCACTTGATGAACAGCTTACAAATATATTCATTTTATTACCTCACCTACTATAATAATTGTAATACTATATATAAATAAAAACAAGGAATATTCTATAAATATTCCTTTAAAAGTTCTATATTCTTATTTTGAAATTCTAAAAATTCCTTAGCAAGTTTTAATACATTTTTATCAGCACTCTTTTTATATTCATCTATTTTTTTATTCATATCTATTGTACCCATTGTAAATCCTCTTGTTAAAATATCTGCAATTTTTGAGTCACTATTATCTTTCATAATATCAAAATTAAGTTTCATTTTAGCCATAGTTTTTGCCATTATACTTGCTTCTAATACCTCACCCTTATATTTTTTTAACATTTTTTCGCTTTCTTTTTTATAATGTTCATAATCTTTTAATTCAGACTCAATTAATTTTTTTATTTTATTATCTTTATCATTTAATTTTCTAATCATTGTAGTAAGTGATGATATTCCCATTAAAGAGTCTTCGTGTATATAGTTTAATAATTCTATATTTTCATTCATTTTAATTCCTCCATTTATATTTTTATCCAAAATAATAAATTAATACTTTATTTATGAACTTTTTTACTAGAAAAAGTAACGACTAAATCAATAGTAAATATAATTATTAATATATATGTGATATAACTTGGAATAGAAAATATAAATTTATTAATTAATGGTTGGAGTACATATATGACAAGTAAAGATCCTAGTGCCCATATAAATGATACTTCAAGTGCGACATATTTTCCAATATGGAATTTAAAATTACTATAATCCCAAAATGTAACATGAAATATTTTTTCTATTAATATTCCACCTATCCATTCTAAAATTGTTAAAATTATTGTTAAAGAAAGAACTATAATTATTACTTCTAGTACCTTATTTAAATTAAGTATATTAAATATAAATTTTGAAATAACTAATATTAGTAAAGCACCTATTCCATATATAGGAGTAAATGGTCCATAAAGCATTCCACTTCCAGGCTTTTTACCTCTTACAAGCTCAATTATATTTTCATATATAAAACCAATAAAAGAATAAATAAAAAAACAATTTAAATAGTACATATTATTCACCATAAATAGTATGTATCAATTTTTTTAAAATATACTACTTGAAGTTTTTTTAATTATTATATATAATATTTTAACACGAAGGAGAAAATAGGGAAAAATGAAACCAGATAAAGTTTTTATAGGGAATATAAAAAGATGCACAAAATATATAAGTCATTCAAGATTTACAGGAAATGTGTTTATTGGTGAAGAATATGTTAATTTAAGCTCTTTTGGTTATATTGAATCAGAAGATGAACTTTATAAAGAAAATGCAGTGCTTGTAAAAACCAAAAATGGTGGATATATAGACTTAGAAAATTTTAATTCTATTCTTGATTATCTTAAAATTTATAAAGATGATGTGCAAAGAGATTATAATTTATGGAAAACTATTATGCCTACTCATTCAAGAGGCAGCAACAGTTTATTTGTTGATGAAAATTCTTTAAAACCATATTTTAATAGTGAAGATAAAAAAGAAGAAATATCTATATATCAACTAAGAAGAAGACAAAAAAGTGCAAATTAAAAAGTTACTTTCTATTACTAAGAAAGTAACTTTTTTTATTAGTTTTTTCCACCTTTTATCACTTTAAAATTATTTTTAAGTCTTAATCTTTTATAATCTACTTCTAGTTCTTCTTCATACTCTAAAGCTTCTAAAGAATATACATCAATATTTCGATTTATAAAACAAAACTTACTTAAAAGTTCTTTTTTATCTACATATGAAGACATATCTTCTTTTACTAATTCACGGTAATAATAATCTGAAAGTGGAGAAACAGATTTTACTTGTTCTATAGGTATTATTCCATGAGAAAATATTTCAACATATTTATCTCTCTTTTCTTTACATATGAAACATTGTATTTTACCATTTCCAATATTACAAAAAACTACTACTAAATTATAAATATTATATTTTATCATATTAACACCACCAAAATTTTTGACAGGTAATATAATATCACAGTTTTTAGATTTTATCAAAATCTTTTGATATTTTCTTCTAATGGAAGAAATCTTTTATGTTATACCTCCATTTTATATATAAAAGCATAACAAAATAATGTAGAAAAACAGACAAAATAATTTATCGAATTTCTACATTTTATTTTACCATTTACAAATAGTATTATATTACATAAAAAAATCTTTTTTCAATATTTCATTGAAGATTTTTGCCACTTGAGGCGCTTTTCATCAATAATAGTATATACTATTAATTATTAATTATTAAATATTCATATCATTATCCTTTATTTCAAAAAGTTTTTCATATTTTTCATTGCTAATTTTTTTAAAGAATCTTTACCAACATCAATAGCAACAACTCCACACGAACAGTTTTTATAGTCATTAGTACTTTTTAACTCTATAATATCTCCACACTTTTTTGTCATTTTTGTTCAATTCAATGTTACCATTTACATGATATATATTTTTGCAAAACAAATTCCTAGTATATAAAAAAATCAACCTATACCGATTGATTTCTTAATATTCAAATTGGTGCAGGTGAAGGGACTTGAACCCCCACTCCGTAAAGAACTAGATCCTAAGTCTAGCGCGTCTGCCAATTTCGCCACACCTGCACAATTATATAAATGGTGGACCCTGTAGGACTCGAACCTACGACCGCCCGGTTATGAGCCGGATGCTCTAACCAACTGAGCTAAGGGTCCATGACAGTATTAATCTTACCATAATTTAAATAACATTTCAATATATTTTATTAATTTTTTGACAATATTTTTTACTTTTTATCTTTTTTCATTAAATTATATTACGATAATTACAATTTATTAATACTTTTCATTTATCTTTTCTACTATTACATTTTTAAATTTATTCTTAAAATTATTAATTACACTTTCTTCTGCATATACATCTACACTTTCTATTGATACATCATTTATATCTTTTTCTAGTTCATTATATAAATAATTTGAACTTAATACATTTAAATATTCCTTCTTTAAAGTATCTATTCCAGTATTAATACTTGAGTTATCAAAAGAAAAATATTCCTTATCCTTAAAATAATCTTTTAAATTTTCATCATACTTTACATATATTTTTGTTATGTAGCCATTATTAATAAAAGAAGTTAATTTTAATTTAATAGTTTTTATTGTTAATGGTTCTTTAGAAAATATTAATTTATAATGATTACCATTTCTTTCATTCTCCATAAAAACAGTTTTAGAATCATTATTTTTTCCTATAAAAATAAATAAAAAAAGAAATAATATAATAATTAAAATTATCTTAAATATAGTTTTCATACATATCACCTTTTATATTTTCTGACAAAATACTACATTTTATTCAAAATTTTGATATAATTAAGTTCATGAGGTGATAAAGTATGAAGATTGCGGTTATTGGCGCAATGGATGTTGAAGTTGAAAATTTAAAAACAACATTAAATTTAAAAAAAGAAGATAATAATGATATTTACGTAGGAATTTTTTGCAATAAAGAAATAATTCTTAGTAAAAGTGGTATTGGTAAAGTAAATTCTGCGGCGAATACACAATATATAATTGATAAATATATGCCAAACTATATTATTAATACCGGATGCGCTGGTAGTTTAACAGATAAATTAAAAGTTATGGATACAGTTATATCATCTTTTGTAACATATCATGATTTTACTCCTATTAGAATTATGAAATATTCTACTCCTGATGATGGAAATATAAAAGCTGATGAAAAATTAATTAGTATTACAGAAGATATATTAAAAAAAGAAAATGTTAATTATTATGTATCTCCTATTACTAGTGGTGACTGTTTTGTTACTGATTCTAAAGTAAGAGATGAAATATATAATAGAACAAAAGCAACTATTGTTGATATGGAAAGTGCAAGTATTGGTCATATATCAAGAAAAAATAATGTCCCTTTTGTATGTATTAGAACTGTTTCTGATTTTGCTGATGGTAATGATGATTTTGAAAAAGAAGCAGGAGAAAGAAGTACAGAAATAGTAAAAAAAATTATAGAAAACCTATAATTTTTTTATTTATCATATTTATTCATTATATAAACAAATGCATCACTATCTGATTTTACAACAAATATTACTTCATTTTTATCATAATTATCAAAGTACATTATTGGTTTATTTAAATTCTTTTTAGCGTCTACTAGTTCATCAAAGTTTGATACTTCCATCACTTGTAAATCACCTAATTCTGGCATTGAATTTACATTTACAATCATTTTATCATATTCTTTTAATACCCTTTTTAATTCTAAATTATATCCACTCATTTTTGGCATTATTTTAAATATAAATGCAAAAACAAATATTACATATAATATATCTAATTTATAAACTATATCACATAAAAGTGAGAATAAAGTATACCCTTCTTTTGTTTTCTCATAGTTATTAATTGAACCATTATTATCTATTGTAGTTATAAAGTATTTTATTTCTGTTGTTTCTTTTCCAAGAGGTACAATTACTTTTAAATCATAATTATTTTTAATGTCTTCATTTATACCTTCTTTTTCGCCATTTATATTTACATTTACAGTTATTATTAAATTACCATCCACATCTACTGGATATTGATTTTTAAAATTAGTAACAACCTTATTATAATCACTAAAATTAATATTAAAATCATCATTTATGTTAATAGTATCTTTTTTATCTTTATTATAACTATTTTTTCCAATCACTTTACTATCTTTATATAATATTTTATCTGATGAACCTTTTTCATTTATTATTGTTTCTGCAAGTATTTCATATGAATAATTATAATTTGCTATATCAGTTGATTTTAAACTATAATCAAGTTTAAATTTTATTTTATCTATCATATCAGATATAAAACTTCTTTTTTCACTAATACATTCATCTTTTATAATATCATTTTTATTTAAACAAACTAAATAAGATAACTCCCCTGTTTCATTATAAGATAATGATTTATTTACCTTATTTGTTTTATAATTTATAAATAACGCTATTGAAGAAATCATTAATACTAAAAATATTATTACTAAAAATACTATAAATTTTATCCAGTTTGATTTTTTCTTTTTTGTTTTCATATATTCACTTCCTATTTTACTAAAACTAGTTTAACATATTTTAATGATATAAAGAATATTTTTTACACTTTTTACATAAGTTTTACACATTTTTAATGTAAAGAAAAATGATGCATATGCACCATTTTAATTATTTATTTTTCTTTTGCCTTATTATATCATGAGCAATATTAATACCAAAGAATACAATAAATATTATAAATACAATGATAAAGTTATGAGTTAATAATTTAGATTCAATTGTTACTAAACTTTCTCTTAATAAATCTATTGTATATGTCATTGGAAGAATTGGATGTAGCCATCTAAATCCTTTTGTTACTGTTTCTATTGGGAATGTTCCTCCTGCTGCGGCTAATTGAAGTACAAGTAAGATAAGAGCAATAAATTTACCAATATCTTTAAAGTTTACTATTAACAATTCAATTATAGCAACAAATGTATTAGCAATTAATACTATTGAAACATAATATAATAAAACGTTAGTTATTTCAAAGTCTAATAATATTTGTAATAATATTCCTAGTATTATACCTGCGAGCGTTGCAAGTCCATGATAACATAATGTTCTTTGTAAAAGATTTGGATTATTAATTGATAACCTTTTAAATCTTTCTTCTTTATCAAAATATAATACTATATAAAGCATTAAACATCCAACCCATAATGCGATTGATATAAAGAATGGTGAGAATGCAGTACCATAACTTGATACTTCATTAACAGCTTCTGTATCAACTTTAACAGGTTCATTACTATATTCTTTTAATCCATTTACTTTTGCTACTTCTTTTTTAGTAGTTTCAATATTTTCATTTAATTCGTTTTTAGCAGATGATACACTATTATTTAAAGTAGTTATTCCGCTATTTAAGGTATTTGCTCCATCATTTAAAGTATTAATACCATTCATTATTTGTTCAGAACTACTATATAATGTGTTTGCTCCATCAAGAAGACTATTTGCACCATTTTGTAGTTTAGTTATTTTTTCATTTACTGTACCAAGTGATGATACACTACTATTTAAAGTATTTATTCCAGCATTTATTTCTTGATTGCTTGAATTTAATTTATTACCACTAATAGTTAAATAATTTATAGCATTTGTTCCACCATAATTTGGATTATTAGCAAGCATTCCTTTTGCAATTAAGCATGCATTCTTATCATATTCTGTTATTGTACTATCTCCTGCTTCTATTCTTGCACATGTTGTACTTACAACTATACTTGCTAAATTATTAGTGTTTGCAAGTGCAGAATTTACACCTGTCACATAACTATTTAAACCAGTTGTAAATGCATCACTACCATTTTTTAAATTTGTAACACCAGTTTGCATAGTAGATAGTACACTTGTTAACTGATTAAATTCTTTTGCTCCACTAGCAAGTGTATTTGTACCACTTTGTAAACTTTTTACACCTTCATTAAATTTAGTATAGTTTTGTTTTAAACTTTCTGTACCACTTGTAAGTGTATTTGATCCTTCTTTTAACTGATTAGTTCCATCATTTAATTTATCAAATCCATCACTTATAGTTTCAAGTTTATCAGGTACTTCTTTAACTGTATCAGATAAAGTACCTACTATTTCTGAATTTACTTTATTATCTAGATTTTTTTCAACCACATTAACTACATTATTAATTATTTGACTTGCTAGATAATTTGATTTTTGGTTAGGTGAATATGTGATAGTTGCATGTTTCTTATTTGTTGTACTAGCACTTTCCATACTTTCTGTAAAATCTTCTGGAATATTTATAACAGCATAATAATCTTTATTATAAAGTCCATCTTCTGCCTTTGTACTATCAACTACTGATAATTTTAATTTTTTACTATTCTTTATTTCTTTTACTAGTTCTTCACCCTTAGAACCTTTATCTTCATTTACTATTGCAACAGGTAAATTATCTATATTACCTTCACCATATGGATTCCAATATGCTTTTAAATAGAAAAAACTATACATAAATGGAATTATTAATACGGCCGCAATTATGACATAATTAAAAAACTTATGATTTTTATTTTTCATATTTAAAACCTCCCTAATTTAATAAACCATCTTTTAATATGTTTGTAACTTCTTTGGTTACTCTCTCTTCATCAATTTCTCTATCATATTCAAATAATATTGATGAATATACTTTGTAAATAATAAATGCAGTTAAATGTGCATCACATTTTTTTATTGTTTTATTTTGAATTTCTTGTTTTATTTTTTCTTCTATATAGCTAACAATTTCACCATCATAAAACTTTAAAAAAGAAATACATTCTGCAGTATTATTTTTAGATATCTCTTTAATAATAGTCTTTATTAAATCGCTATTCTTTCTAAAAAGTAATGATTCATAAAGTATTTTAGATACTCTATCTATAAATGAAGTGCTGCTATTTACATCATTTTCTATTTTTTCTTTCATACTTTGAAGTTCTTCACTTGCAAAATATTTAAACATTGCTTCTTTATCACTGAAGTAAGAATAAATAGTTTTTTTAGTAACATTTGCTTCTTTTGCTATTTCATCCATAGATACTTTTTTGTATCCATACTTAGTAAAAAGATCTCTTGCTGCGTTTATTACTTCCTCTTTTTTATTCATTTTATCACTTCCTATACCAATATACCAAATCAGTATACTAGTATAGTATATGACTGTATTTAAAAAATGTCAACTTTTTTCGACAAAAAATAAAAAAAATAGACTTATTTGGTCTATTAGATTTTTTTCTTATACATCGTATGAGTATATTTAATGCCATTTTCTTCATTTTTATCCAAGATTATTTTTTCATATAATTGTTTATTAAATTCTGGAAAATAAGTATCTGCTTCTTTGTCACTTTCATCTATTTCTGTTAAATATAATTTGGATGCATAATCTATAAATTCTTTGTATATACTAGCTCCACCAATTATAAAAACTTCCTCTGTTTTATTTTTGTAATCTATAAGAAATTCTCTTATGCTTCTGTATATTAAAACTTTATCAATATTTTGATGTGTAATTACAATATTTGTTCTTTTTGGTAATGGTTTACCAATTGAATGAAAAGTATTTGCGCCCATTACAACAGTTTTACCAATAGTTTTTTCTTTAAAGAACTTTAAATCATTTGGTATATTCCATATTAGTTCATTATTTTTTCCAAGTTCATTATTTTTTCCAATTGCAGCTATCATAGATAATTCCATATATAAAACTCCTTTACTTTCATAAAAATACTATCATTAAATAATAAAATAATCAAGAAAAAAGACTTATATAAGCCTTTTAATTAGTGAATTCTTACTAATACTAGATTAGCGCTAGTACTTCCATTAAATGTTAATGTTGTATTTACTGATGACCTTACACATAATGTAACTTTATCACCATCATTTAATGCACCTATTATTGTATTAGTAATATTTCCAATAGTATTTGCTTTCATATCAGTTGTTACATTACATGCTTGAAATAATAAATCATTATATTTTACCATAGCTGTTATCTTACAGTCCTCACTAGGTGATGCGCTAAAGAAATATGATATTAAATAGAAACCATTTTGTTTTATTTCAATAGTGTTTTCAGTATCAAAATATGTAAAAAATGCAGGTCCACCTAAATTTAAAGGAACTACTGTATCTTTATCCTTTGTTAAAACTAATTCTTGTTCTAAATCTAAATATCTTTCACCATATGCAACATCTGGGGCAGGTCCAGCAGGTCCCCTTGGTCCCACTTCTCCTTGATCACCCTTTTCACCCTTAGGACCCATTTCACCAGTTGCACCTTTTGGTATTTTGAAATTTAAAATAACATCTTTATTGGTTCCAGTATTTGTTACTTCTGCTAAAGAAGTTGGTTCTACTGTTTCTGTCTGACCTACTGTAATTGTAGTAGGATCATTTTCTCCTTTAGGTCCTGTTGGACCAATATCTCCTCTATCACCCTTAGGTCCTTGAAGACCCATATCGCCTTTTGGTCCTATTTCTCCTTGTGGACCAATTGGGCCTGGATCACCTTGCAATCCTGTTGGACCTAATACATAACAATATTTACAACTATTTGCGCCTTCTAGTATTTTTTTGCCTTTGAAAAATCATCACAACAAAAATCTTTATTTATGTTATTCATATATATTACTCTCCCAATATAGTTTATGATTAAACAATAATTTTGGAATATATTTTTAATTTTTCTTAAAAAAAAGAGAACTACTTTTAGTCCTCTTAAGATAATTTACTTATTAAATTAAACGCATTTTTTTAATCTTTCTCTAAGTTCTTCATCACACGCATAAATATATAATCCATTAACTCCTCTTGTTAATAATACTCCTAATTCATGATTTAAAAATATTTCACAAAAGCTTTTCTTACTTCCATCTTTTAATTTTCTCTTTTGTTTAGCTTTTTCGTTGAAACTACAACTTGGATCATATACAATATGACCATCTCTATATTTTATAGATGGACCTAATATTACACCAGCATAGCTTAAATCAAATCCATGTATCGTGTATATTGAACCTACCTCATTAATTGTTTGTGATTGTTCTGACCATGTTAATTCTGAAACTGCTTTAGTTTCTTTTTTATTTGAATATCTTATTATTTCTTTATTCCATGGTCTTACCCAATCTCCTATTTTTACATTCCAATATTTTTCATCTTTTGGAGGATTTTCACCATTATATTTCCAGTCATATGTTGCAATAATCCTAGATAATTTAGTTGATTTGTTTTTTTCCTTTTTTTGAATTGCTTTTTCTAATTGAAAAGGTGTATCAAATATTTTAATCTCATATTTACCTCTTTTTTTAGTAAGTGGATTTATTATTCCATCTATATAGAAGTTTCTTAACCACTTCATTACTTCAGGATTTGCATTCATTCTCATTTGTTCAGTAAGTTCAACAAAATTATCTTGTGATTTAGCTTTTTCTTCATAATTTTTTATTTCTTCATCACTTAAATATTGTTCAGCATTCATTATTTGTCTTTTATCAAACATAACAACTACTACTTTAGCATGTTTAATTATTTCAACAAGTTGTCCATGTTCACCTGTAAAGGCTTGATTTTTTCTAGTTAATAATAAATGAGCTTCATCTACAAATACAACATCATAACTTTTTGTTCTTTTTATAGGTGAATTTTTCTTTTCAATAAATTGATTTATGAATTGTGTTGGATTAAATACTACTTTATGTCTATCTCTTATTAAATTTAATTTTTTTATTATTTCTTTATATACCTTTAATTGTTCATCATTGTTAACAATAAAAGCAGCATCAAGAGTTTCTTCACTTTCTGTATCATCGTCATATTTACTTAGTAATTCATAAAACATGCTACTCATTAATACAGTTTTACCTGTTCCTGCATCTCCTTGTACCCATATTAATTTACTGTTATCTTTATCATCTGCTAATGCATGATATATTTTACTTAATATTTTCTCTTTTGCTATTTTTTGTTCAGAATTTAATTTATGTAATGGAGATGCTTTATATATAGGTGAATTTCTTATTTCACTTTCTAATAAATATCTTTTACTATCCATCTTTCTTAACTTTTTCCATGTCTTACAAAATATTTCATTAAGATCTTCAGATTTATAATATTTATTTTGTGGGTTAAATTTCCCATTATAAACTTTTTCAAAACTACTTGAACTGCTTAAATAACGAATTAATTCATTTTCTATATCTAATGTTAATGATTTATGAAATTCAGGATGTGCGATTACATATAAGGATGCATTTTTATTTTTCAAATTTTTTTGCCAAGATTTTGGATCATTCATTTTAGCATAATGTTGTCCTGTTCTTTGGTAAAGGTTATTTGATTCACCCACATATGCATAATTTTTTCCATTATTCTCCCAATTATGAATATAAACAATTGGATATTCTTTTATTAATGTATTTTTCTTACCCTTACCTTCTAGTTTTTTATATAATTCATTTAATGAATTTATATTATCATCTATTTTAATTATAATTGGTTCTTCAACTGACATATTTACTTCCTCCTAAAGCTTAGTATACTTTGTACTTACTCCCTTTGCTTTTTTAACTGGATACTTTTTTTCATTCTTTTTATATTTATCTAAAACAATTTGTTCTAAATCAACACCTATTTTTTCAGCTAAAATAATACAATATGCTTGTACATCCGCTAATTCTTCAATTAACTCTTCTCTATCATATTCATTATTCCACTGAAAGCACTCTAATAATTCACCTGCCTCAATAGAAATTGATTTAGCTAAATTTTCAGGAGTATGAAACTTACTCCAATCTCTAGCTTTATTAAACTCATCTATTACTTTTTTGGCTTTTTCCATATATTTCCACCTCGTTATATATATTTTATCATAAAATTTAGAATTTCTTTGATAAACTTTATTATTAAAGAAAAAAGAGTATTGAAATTATATCAGTACTCTACATGCCATATTAATCATTTTTGAAATTTAAATATTATTATTTTATGATTTATTCTATTATTTTTTATCTTACTTGATATTTCTCGTCCATATATTACTTCAAAACTTTTCTTAGCATCTTCATAAGTTTTAAAATCAAAATATGTATCTATTTTTTTATCAATAGTAAAGCAATTTGATAAAATCCAGTTATTATAATCTCTTTCTAATTTTTTCTTTACATATTCAGTTCCCTCATGTAAATCTAAATTCAATTCTTTAAATGCAAGACTAAATAAAGATGGAATTGAATCGAAATGTGCCATTACATCAGCATCAGCAATAATTTCTTCTTCAATTGTATTTCTAGGTAAATCTTTGCTTCCTCTATGATTTAAAACGCATTGTTTAACTCTTTCTATTTTATCCTGTGGATAATTATATTTTGTTAATAATTCTTCTGCTATTTTTGCACCATATATATGATGTTCTTCTCTTGGGCCTATATTAGATGGCATAGCAATATCATGTAGTAATGCACCTAATTCAACTATTTCAACATCTGCTCCATATTCTTTTGCTAAATATAGTGCATTATCGACTACATATTTTATATGATCTTCCCAAAAATCATATCCATCTTTATCCTTTGAATTTTCCGTTCTTTTCAATAATTCTTGTTTTATTAATTCAGTAATATCCATAAATATCAACTCTTTTCAATTATAAGTATTTTAATATTTCTTTAAATTCAGTATAACCGGATTCAGAATTTAAATGACCGCCGTTTTTTATAACATTTTTTTCATTAGCAATTGCATCAGCAAATTCTTTCTCAACCTCAAATTTTACATAAGGATCATTATCAGAATAATAACAAACTATATTATCACAATAATTTTTAATATCCTTATAGTTATCAATAAACATAGGTTTATTTACTGCATCAAAATCTTTATCTATTCCTAAATAATTATTAAATCCACATACAAATATTAATTTTTTAACTTTTATCTTATTTGTTATTAAATATTTACATACAAATATTGGAGCAATACTATGAGCAATTATTGTTGTATTATCATTAATATTTAGCTCATTCATTATTTTAGACCAATTTTCAAAATTTTGATTGCCAACACCTACAGGCATTTGTGGTACATCAACTTTTAAATTTTTTTCTTCTAATTCTTTCTTTAACCATGGAAACCAATTTCCGTCATTTGAACCAAAACTTCCATGTAATATTATATAATTCTTCATTAGAATCTCCCTTTCATAACCTTTTTAACAAAATATGTCTTTTTATATTTTCGTCTTTTTGATACCAAGTTTTTATTTCATATCCTAAATTTTGTAAATTTCTTAAACTATATTCATTTCCAAATGTTACTTCTGCTAGAATATTTTGAATACCTAATTCTCTAGCTCTTTTTTCTAAATAATTAACAAGGATTTTTTGCAATCCATTTCCTCTATATTCAGGCAAAACTATAATTCCATCAATATCAGCACAATTTCCATTAATATCTGGAATAAAACTTTTAATTTGTTCCATTCTATTTGATACTGATAAAAATATCCAAGCAATCATTTTATCTTTTAAAAACGCTCCATAAATTTCACCATCATTAATTGAATCATTTACAATTCTTAAATAGCTTTCTTCTTTAAATGGAAGAAAATAACCTTTCTCATTTTCTTTGAAATATTCTATTACTATATTTTGGAGTTCATAAATGTCTTTAACATCTTCTGAAGTGCAAAGTCTAATTTTTAAATCATTTGTATTTATTATATTTTTCATAATATTTTCCTTATTCTTGACTAAGTGTATAGCCACCATCAACAATTATTTCTTGCCCTGTTATAAATTCCGAATTATCACTAGCTAAAAATAATGCAACTTTTGCTATATCATCAGGATTTCCTAATCGTTTTAATGGTGTTTTATTTTCTATTTCTTCAATGTAATCATCAAAATTTGGTGTTTCAACATATGACATAGGAGTTTTAATAACCCCAGGAGAAATAACATTACATCTAATTCCATATTCACCATATCTAGAAGCAATTGATTTTGAAAAAGCAATTACTCCTGCTTTTGATGATGAATATATAGGAAAATATTTTGAACCATTTCTTGCTGCTATCGAACCAATATTAATTATATTTCCTTTTGTATTACTATTGTTCCATTTATCAATCATTTGTAAACAAATTCTTAAAGTGCTTTTTAAATTAGTATTAATAATATCATTTAATTCTAAACAATCATATTTTTCTGATTCTTCTCCACTACTAATTATTCCAGCACAATTTATTAAAGTATCAATGTTATCTAATTTATTAATTATTTCTTTTATATCATTCTCATTATTTATATCACATACAAAATAATTAATTAAATCATTTGTATCATTATGAACTTTTTCTAGTTTTTCCTTTCTTCTACCTACGATATATACCTCATAACCTTCTTGACAAAACAATTTAGCAATTGCTTCACCGATACCTGTTCCACCACCTGTTATTAAAACTTTCTTATTCATGTTTAAACTCCTTTCTAAATAATCCCTTAAAATTTAATTATTATTCTATGTTTAATATATTGTGATTATCATCAGAATATATTTTTAAATTAATATCATTATTTTCTAAATACTTGATTATTTCCACACTAGGGAATTTTTTATTCTCTTTTAATAAATCTTCTATATTAATCCACATCGAATAATTTTCTTCAAATTCCTGTGGATTACCTTTATAATCATTTACTAAATATATATCAAAATCAAATATCATGTTTGGATATTCTACAATAACATTACCTTTATACTTTTGATCAATAATTTCTATTCCAGTTTCTTCTTTAAATTCTCTAATTGATGCATCAATAGCACTTTCATTTTCTTCGATTTTTCCTCCCGGAATATCATAATAACCCATATTTTTATTTGTCTTATATTTAATAACAATAACTTTATTATCATTAATTAAAAATGTTCTTACTGCTTTTCGTACCTGTTTCATATACTAACCTCCTAAGGTTTATCCATGTTCATACTATTTAATAAACATTCTTTATATTTTTTCTATTATAAGAAATTGCTATTCAAAATAAATATTTATTTACATTGCTTTCATAATATTCTAATTTAATTTCTTTTTGGTAATTTTTTATAATCGTACTTATCCATAATTTGATTAAGTAAATCTTGGGCTTTATTTAATTCTTCTATTGCTTGTTCTAATGTATATTTGCTTTTTCCATCTTTAAGTAATTTTAAATGTTCTGCTACACCAAAAATTATAAATCCTACTTCTCTTGCTTTTTCTCTTTTATTAAAATCAAATTATAATAAATCAGTTTCTGATTCTTTATATTGTTCAATTAAGTCTTTTAAATCTTTACTGGATTTATTTGCATATTTATCTTTAGAAAAATAGAAAAGCATTTCTTCATTTTTTACTATTAATTATACTTTAATTCTATCATTTTTCAGAAAAATTGTCCACTTTACAATATTAAAATATAAGTTTATCAAAAAAATACCATATTATTGGTATCTAAATATAATATTTAATATCTAGTATGGTATCTAGATAAATCCAAAATAGTTAAAATTCCTTATAAACAAAAGTATTCCCCTCTCTCGAGGGGAATTTCAGGGGGCAAACTTATATCACGTACTCTAAATTATTTTATATTAGCAAACCCTTTATTTTCAAAGGGTTTTAATTTACAAAAGTTTAAATAAGTTTACACCTTTAAAATAAAAATCTCCTGTTTTGGTAGTTGAATGGGTGGTTAGATTTTCTATTTATTTTAGTCATTATAAAATTCTAAAAACTTCAAAATATTCATTAAATACTTCTGCTGTTGCTAATTCTTGTGCAATAGCTTTAATTGAATATTCATTAGTATTTTCTCTTATTATAGAATAATTTAAATATTCTAATACTTTTTGATTTATATTTCTAATTACCTTATCTTTTTCAGAAAGTAAGTACATTTCAAATTCTTCTTTTTGTTTTTCACTATCAAACTCTAGATAAGTTTTTTGATGTTTTTGATATGCAAATCTTTCATCAGAATTATCTGGATTATATAAAAATCTTATTAATTTATCTTCTTCACTATTTCTTATAAGAAATTTATAAGTATAATCATAGTTTCTTTTTCCATCTAATTTAAAAAAGGAGTTTTCTAAAGCAACCGTAACAAATCTTCTGCCATCTAAGTTAATTAATTGTTTTGAATATAATTGTGTTCCAAAATATTTAACTATTAATTCGCCATAAAAAACTCTACAATCTGTTTGCGCAAAGCAATAAAACATCTTATTACCTTCATCATCCTCAAAATTCAATGTTATAGTGAATTCAGGTCTATAAATATTATGGTAAACTCTTGCTTGGTTTTTTTCATCATATCTCTCTTCCCATTCATCTTTATTTTCTATCATATAAAAAAATTGGATTATAGGACTAGATGTTAAATGAAATCTTTTCTTCCATAAAAATTCTATTTGATTAATATCAGCAATACTATCTTTGGGAGTATTTGTATCTTTAACTCTAGTATATATAGAGTATCTTTTTACTATTTTTCCTTTATCACTATAATCTTTCAACAAAAAGTATGGAGTATCATACGAATTTTTAACAATTAAAATATCTAATTCGTGATTTTCAATCATAATTGTTTTAACCTCGATACTTGGTCTTATACCACTAACAAATGGAATGTTTTTTAAGAAATCAATTATCTTTTGTTGGTTCTTTCTATTTAAATCATTTTCAATTCCAATTATCTCATAAGTTTTATCTCTTACACCAAAAATTAAATATGCATCTCTATCAGCACGATTATTTGCTAAACATATTATATCGTGTAATAAATCTGATTTATTATCATGCCATTGTTCTTTAAAATCCCAATAGTCATCTTCTCTTTTAGAATTAATCAATTCTTTTATATTAGTTTCTAAATCCATATCCACACCTTTAAATTAATTTCTATATAATCTGCTATATAAATTTAATTGTAATTTTTCTTGTAAAGAATCGAGTTGCATAATAATAGTAAATATAACATGTAATTCCTTTTCACATTCAGTATTTAATTCTTTAAAATCAATTTTTTCATCTGTATTAACAAATTTAAATGCCATATTGTTTAGATCTGTTAATTTATCAGAATTTTTTTCAAAATTATCATCATATTTATAATCATTAGGTAATCTTTCAATTAAAAAATTATGAAAATCAATTGCAACACAAGACATATTTACCAATCTATGCCAATATTTATACCATTTATCCTTATCATTTTGCTGATAAGCAATACTCATTTGAGGCCAACATTCATGATATGCACCAGATAACTGATTCCTCCTTTTTTGCAATATAGGTATTATACTTGAATGGTAATTTATATATCTTTCTTTTGCATTAGTTATAATTAAAAATATTAAGTTAACTATTAATCCTGTTGAAATACTTAAAGAAATATTAAATAAATAATTAAATTCTATTTTATAAAATATAAATGCCAAAATCATAAACAATATTGTAAAAACGATTAATCCATTTAACCAATGCTTCATATTAAAAGATTTTGGGCAATAATCAAAAATAGTTTTCTCACTATCACTATAAATAGATTCAAAATTTCCTAGTTTTTCATCGAACCATTTTTCATATTCTGCTTCTGTTTCCATACTTTTATACCTCATTTTATATATATTTTAATAATTCTTCAAATTCTGTATAGCCACTTTCAGAATTTAAATGACCTCCACCAGAAATCAAAACTTGATTTTCAGTTATGGTATCAGCAAATTCTTTTTCGGCTTGATATTTAACATAAGGATCATTATCAGAATAGAAACAAATAATATCATCACAATAGTTTTTAACATCTGCAAGATTATCAAAATACATGCTCTCATTAACTGCATCATAATCTTCATCAATTCCAAGATAATTATTGAATCCACAAACAAAAACCAATTTCTTCACTTTAATTTTATTCTCTACTAAAAATTTACAAATGAAAATAGGAGCTATTGAATGTGCAAATATAATTGTATTTCCATTTAAGATATTTGCCTCGACATAGGTCTTTAAAAGTTTAGACCAATTATCATAATTTTGATAACCTACACCCGTTGGAAAATCTGGAGTATAAACTTCTAATCCTTTATTTTCAAGTTCCTTTCTTAAATATGGAATCCAATTTGAAAATGGATTTCCAAAACTTCCATGAACTAGTAAATAATTATTTTTCATTTAAAATCCTCCTCGCTATATAGTCTGCATTGTTCTTTTGACCATGCTGGAGAACAAACAATAGCTAATTTAAAATCACCATTCCAGTAGTATATATCCCTTTTGTTTATAAAAATAATATCACCTTTTTTAAAAGAAATTGGTTCACTATCTTTTTTATATATAGTTCCTTTTCCATCTAGAATATAACATAATTCCTCAACTTCTAAATTAGAGCAATATCCTTCCATAGGATACCTTCCTGTAATTTTATTTATACAAAAATCCATATTTTTTTCATTCAATGCAATTCCATATTCTAAAACAGAGCTAGTATCGGCATATCTAAATTTTTCTGCATTTTCTTCTTTTATTATTTTCATTTTGTTCCTCCTATATTAAATTTTTTAAAATCTCTGTAACATTTTTCATATCTCTTTCAGAAGACATTATTGTTATTAAAATGTTATTTTTCTTATTAACAATTATATATTGACCATTTGATCCATCTCTAAAAATATATCCATCTCGCGAAATAAATACATAATAACCAATTCCAACTTTAGGAAACACTCGCTCTGATTTATATGCTGATGGTGTTTCTAGTTGTAATTTACACATTTCGTTTATCCATTTTCTTGGAACAACTTGATTATTATTATATATTCCATTATTCAATAGCAGTTGCCCTATTTTATGAAAATCACTATGTTTCATATATAATCCTGTTGCACCAGAACAATATTTGCCATAATTATTCCACTTATATTCTTTAATATCTAACTTTTTAAATATATTTTCGTTTATGAAATCTGTTAAGTTTATGCCAAAAGCTTCTTGAAAAAATACAGATAATACAAATGGCTCAACATTATTGTAAGCAAATCTTGTGCCAACCTCATAAGGTATATCATAGTTAAGAGCATAATCCAGTAATTTGTCCTCATCAATATCTTTTATATAACTTTCGGACATCATTTGTTTTTCATATCCCGTAGTATGAGTTAATAAATCTCTTATTTTCCATTTTTTTATTTTTTCTAAATTACTTTCATTGTTTATATTAACAATATTTTTTATAGACGGATAAACAAAAGTATCAAGTGTTATCATGCCTTTATCTATTACTATTCCTATAGCAATTGCAACTAATAATTTTGCACAACTTTTTAATTCGTGTAAACATTCATAATTATAAAAAATTTTATCTAGTTTTCCATCTTGCTCTAAAAAAATACTATCAATATTTAAACTAGGTAAAGTTTCCTTTAACTTACTAACATTATTCTTTATATCCTCTATATTAATCATCTTTTACCACCTCGATTTAAATATTATTTTTTCATTTTATTTCTTAAATCAAATAAATCTCTAGCTCTTTTTAGACCATTTTCTTTAGCAATGTTTAGGTAGTAATCTGTTAATTCATAATTAATATCAGTACCATTACCATTAAAATAAAAGTTAGCACCTAAATCATAAATTGCAGCAATATGTCCCTTATCAGCACATTCTTTAATAATCTCAAATGCTTTACTATAATCTTTTTCTATTTCCCCAAGACCAAAATAATAATATGCACCAGTTACAAATTTAGCGTATACTCTTTCTATTTCAGGAATATTTGGATTATTAATTAATTCAATAATTTTAGGATAAGCGTTAGTTAAAAGTTTTTTTGCTTTCTCTTTATCAACTTCTAATATTTTTCCTAAACCTAACTCATAGGATATTCCTAAAGAGTAAATGCATAATGGATAATCTAAATCAAAACCTTTTTGATAATAATATAATGCTTTATTATAATCTTGCTCAACATCATTTTCTTCTAAGTCGTAACTTCTACCTAATAAATAATAATTAAATCCTGTACCAACTTTTTCTAGTTCATTTAAATCAAATTTAATAATTTCCATTATACATTTTCCTCACTTTTTAAATTAACATATTTATATCTTTATGACATCAATGACATTAGTTTTTACTATACCACTAGCAAAGTTTAATGTCATAATGTCATTTAATATTTATTATTCATTAAACAATACTTTTCTTATATTACTATATCTTTCCTCTAACAACTTTCTAGTTCTATTACTTAATTTATTATATTCTCTCTCCAATTTCTTTTTAACAAATTCTGTACCCTCATTTAAACTAAGATTAAGTTCTTTGAAAGCTAAACTAAATAATGCTGGTATTGAATCAAAATGTGCAATCACATCAGCATCGGCAATTATTTCCCCTTCAATTGTATTTCTAGGTAAATCTTTACTTCCTCTATGATTTAAAACACACTGCTTTACTCTTTCTATTTTATCCTGTGGGTAGTTATATTTTGTTAATAATTCCTCTGCTATTTTTGCACCATAGATATGATGTTCTTCTCGTGGCCCAATATTAGATGGCATAGCTATATCATGTAATAATGATCCTAATTCAACTATTTCAACATCTGCACCATATTTTTTTGCTAAATCAACTGCATTTATCACAACATATTTAATGTGATCCTCCCAAAAATCAAATCCATCACTATCTTTTGATTCATTGCACCTTTTTAATAATTCTTCTTTTATAATTTCTACAATATTCAACTTTATCAACACTTCACATTAACTAGAAAATTTATTATTCATTATCTTCTAAAAAATAATTAACCATTCTTTCATAATTGTCTTGACTATTTAAACAAGTATCTATTAAATAACCTTTCTCATTATTAGTTTGATATTCTTTAATACCTCTTATATAAAAATCTTTATTTCTATCTTCAATAAAGAAAGGCATTATATCATTATATAGGCATTCTCTAAACATTATCATCCTTCCAACACGACCATTTCCATCTTGAAAAGGATGAATTTTTTCAAATCTAACATGAAATTCAATTATATCTTCTACTGTTTTTTTATCTATTTTATCATACCACTCTAATAAATCTTTCATATCACTTGCTACATTACTTGGTAAAGATGTTGTAATATTGCCAACAAAGTTTTTCTTCTTTTTATATTCCCCTACATTAAACCATTCTTTTTCACTATCAGTTAAAGTACCATCTTTTAGAATAAAGTGAAATTTCTTTATCATATCTTCAGATAATTTATCATCAATAGTATCTAACATATATTTAAATAAAGTAAAATGATTTTTTGTTTCAGTAGCATCTTTTAAAACAATAACTTTATCTCCACTTGTTAAAATTGTTCCTGTATCATAGATACTTGCAGTTTCATCAGGAGTTATTGTAGATCCTTCAATATGATTAGTGTTATAAGTAAAATCAAGTTGTGTCTTATGATAAAGATTACCAGGTAAATTCATATTTTTTTGTTCAATTAATGTTTTTTTAATTTTACTTATTTCCATTTTTCTTTCCTCCTTAATTTAATTATATTATACTATAAAATTATTAAAATCAAAACAAAAATGAGCCCAAAATGGGCTCTTCAGGGGGTTTTGGTTACACTTTCACACATATCCGTAAAAGTGTGTGTTACGTAACATATTGTTACGCTATATTAATAATAAAATATTTTAATTTAAAAGTCAATATCTTTAATCCATATTTATACTTTCTTTTAACATATTTTTTAAAACATCATATTTATCAATATTATCTAATACTTCTTCAGAATCAGCTTTAGCCTTTATCAAAAGTTCATAATCTTTTTGAATATTTGCTAGTTTAAAACTCATATCACCACTTTGTTTTATACCAAATAAATCACCTGATCCTCTTAGTTTTAAATCTTCTTCAGCAAGTGTAAATCCATCACTTACATTTTCCATTATATTAAGCCTTTCAGTTTCTCTATTAGTCATTAAAACGCAGTATGATTGTTCACTATTTCTTCCTACTCTACCTCTTAATTGATGAAGTGTTGCAAGGCCAAATTTATATGCATCAAATATAACTATCATAGTCGCATTTTTAACATCTACTCCAACTTCTATTACGGTAGTACTTATTAATATATCTATTTTTTTATTTACAAAGTCATCCATAACTTTATTTTTCTCTTTAGGAGAAAGTTTACCATGCATAACACCTATATTATAGTTTTTAAATGCTAATTTAAACTTCTTTTCTAGTTTCTTAGTATCTTCCATTTCTTCTTCTGAATCTTCTATTAATGGAGATACTATATATATTTGATGACCTAAATCTAATTCTTGTTTTATTTTTACAAGTACTTTTTTTATATCACTATTATCAAATACTTTAGTTATTATCTTTTTTCTTCCACTAGGCATTGTATTTATTATAGATATGTCCATATCTCCATATATAGTAAGAGCATATGTTCTTGGTATTGGAGTTGCACTCATATAAAGTACATCAGGCATATTACCTTTATTTCTTAAGTTATTTCTCTGATTAACTCCGAATCTATGTTGTTCATCTGTTATTACTAATCCTAAATTATTATATTTTATATCATCTTCTATTATGGCATGCGTTCCTATTACCATATTTATCTTACCTGATTTTATATCCTCATATATTTTATTTTTTTCACTTTTTTTAGTACTTCCTGTTAGAAGTGCAATTTCTATATTATATTCTTCTAATAGATTTTTAAAATTTTCATAATGTTGATTAGCTAGTACTTCAGTTGGAACCATAAGTGCACTTTGGTATCCACTTAAATATAACGCATACATACTTATTAATGCTACTATTGTTTTACCTGAACCAACATCACCTTCTAATAATCTATTCATTCTTTTATTACTTTTTAAATCCTTAAATATATCATTTAATGCTTCTTTTTGATGAGTAGTTAATTCAAATGGTAATCCATTTATAAATTCATTAATTTTAACTATATCAATATCTTTTTCATAACCAATATTTAAATTATTATTTTTTCTTTTTAATGCATTTATTTTCATCATAAATATAAATAGTTCTTCATATTTACATCTATTTATTGCATCTTTTAATCCTTTTTTTGGATTATGAATTATTCTAAGTGCTTCTTTTTTATCTATAAAATTATACTTATTTATTATTTCTTCTGGTATATAATCTATAATATTACATTCATTTAATGCTTCATTTATATATTTATTTAATGACTTATTATTTATACCTTTTACTAAGTGATAAATAGGCTCTATTAATGTTCTATCTCCTAAATCAAATAACTTTATATCTGCTGCATTTATTGTATTACTTTTGGTATCATATTTACCTATTACAGTTATATATTTTCCAATTAATAAATTAGGTTTTAAAAATGCTCTATTAAATATTACAACATTTACTAAATTATTACTTGTATTAAACTTAAATGATAATCTATTCATATTTTTAAAGTAACTAATAGTTGGAATAGTTTCTATAATTCCAGATACTACTACTTTTTCTTCATATAAGGAACTTTGTTTTAATATTTCGTATCTATATGGATAATCATTTATTAAATCATTAACATTATTTATTCCAAGTTTATTTAATGTACTAACTGTTTTAGGTCCAATACCTTTTATATTTGTTAACTCAGTCAAAACTATTCACATCCTTTAAAAATATTATAACATATTTTTTAAAAAGTACTTGACAAATTACCCATTTATAAGTAATATATATGCTACCAATTCCCAAATGGCGAATTGGTGCTAGTATCACACTAGCCAACCCCTTTTTATTCTTTTTTATAGAGCTGCCCTTCAGGGGGGACGGCTCTTTTTTTGACTTAAAATATGAAAAAAGTGTAGTTATTATTTTTTAACTACACTTTTTATTTCTTGTAATTCAAATCTATATTTTTGTTTTACATCTGGATATTTATCATGATCTACTTCACTTAAAAACATATCAAGTGGTCTAATCCATAAACTACAATCATCATATAATCTCCTATATACAACATATTTTTCTTTTGTTTCAGAATGATTTGCTATATCTATAACTAAATAATAGTCTCCTTTAAAATGTTTATATATTCCATTTATTTTTATTTCTCTCATTTTTACCTCTTTTAATTACTTAAATTCTTATAATATTCAAATCTTTTAATTGCTTCTTTTTTATTTTCTGTTAATAATTCTTTAGCAAGTTTTGGACTAACAGTTTTAATCATTGTATATCTATTTTCTCCATCTAAGAAGTTATCATATAAATCAAAGTCTGGTGATTTAAAATCTAATGTAAATTCTTCTTTTTCCCCATCATATCTAAATATTGGGAAATAACCTGATTTTACTGCTAATCTTTCTTCTTCAATAGAATTACCCATTCCTTTTTTAATACCATGATTAATACAAGGTGAATATGCAATTACTAATGATGGTCCTTTATGACTTCCAGCATCTCTTAATGCTTTTATTGCTTGATTCATATTTGCACCTAAGCTTATTTGAGCAACATATACATTAGGATATCCCATCATCATTCTTGCTAGATCTTTTTTAGATGTTTTTTTACCATCATTAGCAAATTTAGCAACTGCACCTTTTTCAGTTGATTTACTTGCTTGACCACCAGTATTTGAGTATACTTCTGTATCAAGTACTAATATATTTACATCTTCTCCTGATGCCATAATATGGTCTATTCCACCAAATCCTATATCATAACTCCAACCATCTCCACCTACTATCCAAACATCTTTTGACATAATATATCCTTTTAATGGTTCAAGTTCTTTTACTTCATCATAGTTAATATTTTCCATTATTTCTTTAGTAATATTATAATTGTCTTTATTTACTAACCATTTATTAAACATTTCTATATTTTTTATTCCAAGTCTACCTTTTAATTTTTCTTTCATTATATTAGTAATCTTTTCTTTAGCAAGATCCATAGTTATTCTCATACCTAATCCATATTCTGCATTATCTTCAAATAATGAATTTGACCAAGACACATTGTATGGATTTGTTGGAAGACTTCCACCGTATATTGATGAACATCCAGTTGCATTTGCGATTATAAGTCCATCTTTATATATTTGTGTTAATAATTTTAAGTAAGGTGTTTCACCGCATCCTGCACATGCACCTGAATATTTAAATAATGGTTCATTAAATGCTACTCCTTTTATAGTAGATTCTAAATATAATTTTTTATTAGTTATATTTTTTATTTCATTATTTATTCTTTCTACTTCTTTATGGTCTGTCATAATTAATGCTTTTGCGCCAAGTTTACCAGGACATGTATTTGCACATAAACCACATCCTGTACAATTTTCATAACTAATTTCAAGTGCATATTTATATTCATCATTACCCATACATGGTATAACTACTACATTTTTATTTTTCTTAATTTCATCTTCTGTCATTAATTTTGGTCTTATTACTCCATGTGGACAAACTATAGAACATTGATTACACTCTATACAATTTTCTTTTACCCATCTTGGTAAAACTTGCGCTATATTTCTTTTTTCTAAATTTGATGTATTAACAGGAAATACTCCACTTTCGTGTTTTTCAAAATCTTTTACTGTTAAATCATTACCTTTTAAATGAATAATATTATCTATAATTCCAGTATATTTTTCTTCTGAATAACTTAGATTTTTCCAAAGTTCATCTACTTCTACTTTAATAATTTTATTTTCTATATCTTTTATAGCATTAATATTATTATTTACTATTTCATCACCTTTTTTAGAAAAATGGAGTTTAATACTTTCTTTTTGATCATTTGTAAATTCAGCATGTGGAAGTACTTTAGTTATATATACAATAGCATTTTCCATTATCATACTTATTTTATTTGGAATATTATTTTCTTTAGCAATCCTATATGCATCAATTATATAAAATTTAACATTCTTTTTTGCAAGTTCATATTTTATTTTATTTGATAAAGTATTTTTTATTTCTTGTTCAGTTTTATCTGTTACTAATATGAATATACCATTTTTTCTTATTTTAGATAACATATCATACTTTTCTAAGTATACATCTTTAGTACATACTACAATATGTGGATTTGTTATATAATATGGCATATTTATTTTTTCTTTTCCTATTCTTAAGTGTGATACAGTAATTCCACCACTCTTTTTAGAATCATATTCAAAATATCCTTGTACAAAAGCTTCAGTTTCTGTTCCAACTGTTTTAATAATATCTTTAGATGCTGAAATCATACCATCTGAACCATATCCATATATAAGCATTTCAATATTTTTCTTATCACTTTTTATTTTACATGGTTTTAAACTTTTACCTGTAACATCATCTACTATTCCTATTGTAAATGAGTTAATAGGTTCATTACTATCTAAGTTTTTAAATACTGCATATAGATCTTCTAAATTAGTATCTTTACTAGATATTCCATATCTTCCACCTATTATAAATGGTTTATTTTTTACATCATTAAATATATTTACTACATCTTCATATAGTGGTTCACCAACTGCTCCTGCTTCTTTTGCTCTATCTAATACCGCTATTTTACGTACCTTTTTAGGTAATACTTCTAAGAAATATTTTTTAGAGAATGGTCTAAATAAATGAACTATTAATACACCTACTTTTTCTCCCTTAGCATTAAGTACATCTACAAGTTCTTTTAATGCATCACACACAGAACCCATCGCAACTATTACTTTTTCTGCATTTTCATCACCATAATAATTAAATGGTTTATAATCTGTTTTAAATTTTTTATTTATTTTTTCCATGCATTCATTTACTACATCAGGCATCTTATCATAATATTTATTTCTTGCTTCTAAATTTTGAAAATATACATCATCATTTTGTGTTGTACCTTTTATTTGTTTTTTTGATATCATACTTTCTTTTCTAAAGTTATCTATAGTTTTAAATGGTACAAGACCTTTTATCTCAGACATATCTGGAACATATACTTTATTTAGTTCATGACTTGTTCTAAAACCATCAAAAAAATTAACAAAAGGTAGTTTTCCTTTTAGTGTACTTAAGTAAGATGCAAGTGTCATATATATTGTATCTTCTACGGAAGAAGACGCTAAAAAGCAAAATCCTGTACTTCTTGATGCATATATATCAGAATGATCTCCAAATATACTTAAAGCATGTGTTGCGACAGTTCTTGATGCTACATTTATTACACAAGGAAGCATTTCGCCTGCTATTTTATACATTGAAGGTATCATTAAAAGAAGTCCTTGACTTGCTGTATATGTACTAGCAAGTGAACCTGTTTGAAGAGAACCATGTACAAGCGCTATTGCCCCTGCTTCGCTTTGCATTTCTATTAATTTAACTTTATTATTAAATAAATTAAGTCTTCCTTCAGTACTCCATTTATCTATATATTCACTCATTGGTGATGCAGGTGTTATTGGATATATACCTGCTATTTCAGTAAACATATAAGATATATGAGCGCATGCTTCATTACCATCTATTACTTTATATTTTCCCATGTTATCACTATCCTTCTAAATAATTATATCATAAAAAAAATAGATTTAATACTAATCTACTTCTTTTATTAATTAAAACGCACCAAATCCCATTTTTACTTTTTCAATTTCTGCATTTTTATCTAATATACCATTTAATTCTTTTATTGAATGAAATAATTTTTTTGGATTTCTTGCAGCCATATCTCTATCTGTTGCTTTTGTATATTCATCTAAATTTTTACTAATAACAGAAAATGAAACATTTCCCATATATCCTAATATTTTATATAAATCTATAAAACCTTTTTTTCTTTTCATATATTTTGAAAAGATTTTATTTATTATTCCTTTATCTATTGCATCAATACAAAATTGATCAACATCACATACACCATACATTGATTCTATAAATTTTTTAGCAACATTTTCAAACTGCCAACAACCATTAAGACTACAATTACATTTAATTGGTGGTTCTGACAATTCAAAAATTCTTTCTCTATCAGGATATATATTTCTTTCATATTTATAATTTATCATCTTTTGTGCTATTGTTTGTGATACAAAATCATCTAATAATATTCCAGCATATTTAATTTGTCTAAATTCAGGGTTACTAGATAAATTTTTTATCATATCTTCTTTTATTGGACTTGTAGATATAAATTTTTCATCTACATCATATCCAAGCATTAATTTTTCGAACCATTCTTCGTATATACCATTAACTGCATGAGAAAATTCATGGAATAATATTTCATCTTCAAAATAAAATAAACCTTGTCTTATTTTAGAGTCTACTTTATCTTTATTAATATCTATATTTATTCCTTTACTTACATAATTTCCATTTTCATCTTTAATTCTAATAGGAAGAGTATGTGCATATGAATTCATATTATTATTAATTCCAATTTCTACTCTTTCAAGTCTACTAACAACTCTTTCTATATTTAAATTATTGAATAGTCCTACTTTTGTACCTAAATAAACATATTCTTGCATTTTTGGATGTAATTTTCTTATTCTAAAATCTAACATGCTATTCATAAAAATTCCCCCTTTAATTTTTAAAGCTTTGTTATTCTATCACAAATAAAGAAAAAATGCAAAAAAAAAGATTAATATCTTTAAAAAGAACTGATATTAATCTTTACTCTTTTATTATCTTTTAAATAAGAACTTGCCTGAACTACAGTTCTAATAGAATTTGCAATCTTTCCTTCTCTTCCTATTACAGAACCCATATCTTCCTCTTTAACAACTACTTCTATAATTATTTCATCATCACTAGGAAATTCTTTTACTGAAATAGAATCTGGATCACTAACAAGACTTTTAACAATCATTTCTGTTAATTCTACTAAAGTCATTATTATTTACCGCTCTTTTCTTCATGGAATTTAGTCATAATTCCTGCTTTAGATAATACGTTTTTAGCTGTATCAGTTGCGATAGCACCATTTCTTAACCATTTTAAAGCATCTTCTTCTTTAATTTTGATTTCACCATCAATTGGATTATAGTAACCAATTTCATCGATTGTTTTACCATCTCTTGGACTTCTTGAATCAGCGATTACAACTCTGTAGAATGGTCTTTTTTTAGCTCCCATTCTTTTTAATCTAATCTTAACTGCCATATTTAACTCCTCCTTTTCCACTCACTGTAAGTCAATTATACTAAAAAAAAGAAGTAGTGTCAACTATTTTTGTTGACAACTACTTTATTTTATCATTTATAATTGAATTAATAATATTTTGACCAGAACCATTAACTGTATTATTATTCGCGCCATTCATCGTTGAACTAGTTAAACCTGTTCTTCTTTCAATATAATTATCTACTTTTCTTAAACTAGACATTTGTGACTTTGTATCTCTTTCATATTTATGTCTTGCATTTGAATTACGATATTTAAAATATATAATTAAAAAATATATAATTCCAGAAAGTAAAAATAACCAATTATAATCAAAGTCAATAAATACCATTGCAAGTATACCAAGTACTTCAACAAAGGCTGATATTCCAATCAATTTTGGCATATGTATTGGGACACTTCCCATTGTCTTTCTTGTTCTTGCATTTACTGCAACATAATGTAATACTTTTTTATCACCTGATACTTGTTGATAACTATATAACCAAACTGGTAAATATGCTGTTGACCATTGTTCACCTTTTATATAAAAATCTTCTTTTGACCAAGCAACTCCTCTATCATAATTTGTTAATGTTTCATTTGCTTTATGCCTAGCAATATCTTTAGCTTGAACATCAACTATATTTTTTAGATCTTCAACATTTATATCTCTTTTTTCAGATGTATATCCTTTCAAATAATTAGAATTATATTTAGCACAATTGTCAATATCAAAAGGCATTATTGCATTAATTACATTATTTGTCTTATTTGATGATTTTTTATTTAACCTATCAGAACTTGATTCAATTGTTAATCCATCAATTGCTAAATCAAATTCTCTTTCAACTTCATATAAATCAGCATCATAATATGTTTTGGCATCTTCTCCACTACCTTTTACATATCTTCTTACTCCTTCTTCACCTTTACCAACAAAATTAGCATGTGAATTAACATCTACAACCATATAAGGGAAATAAACACCCATTATGTTATTTGTATTAAATTCACTTTTAAATTTAGGATGCGCATAGAATTTTCTTTTACCAACAAATTTTTCTATATCACCTTTTGCAGTATCTTTTGTAACTGAAAATGGTAATACAACATCTGGTATACTTCCATTTGGTATTTGTTCATTAACAGATAATATATTTCTACACCAGTGACATCTTGCTTGTAATTTTGATGATGTATCAATAACGACTTCTGCCCCACAACTAGAACACTTAAATGTCATTACCTCATCTGTACTTGCAACTATATCTGTTGCACCTGATCCTATAATTTGACCTTCAATTTTAGTAATATCACTTTCTAATTCTTCTACTTTTTTTGGTTCAAATTCAAATCTACAAAAATCACATCTTAACTTACCTGTTCTTTCATTAAGTGTAATTTCTGTTGCACCACATTTTGGACATTTATCTTGTCCATTTTTAGCACCAACATCAGTTTTAATAATCTTTTCGTCAGTGCTAATTACATTTTCTGTATTTTCATTCATAATTAAAGACCTAATAAGCTCTTCTTTTTAGCATCAAAATCTTCTTGTGATATAACACCTGCATCTAATAATCCCTTTAATTTTGTTAATTCTTCATATGGATCAGTAGCTTGTGTTTGTGCTTGTCCTTGATTTACATTAATAAATGGATTTTGATTAGAACTTCCTTGTTGTTGAACGCCTTGCATCATACCTGAACCTGCTTGCATTCCCATACCCATAAATGCCATTCCTGTTCCACCACCATTTTCTCCTGCTGATTGAACACCACGAGCAACTGATTGTTGCATAAATGAATTACCTCTATTTCCTGATAATGCATCTGCCTTTTTAACATCACTTAATAATGCTTTTGTATCCTCATCATATTCAATTGCTAAAATAGCAGTTTTTACTATTTCTAATCCTCTATCCGATTTCCAATTGTATGCATTTTCTACTGCATCACCCATTGCTTTTCCAAAACCTAATTGATCGCTTTGAATTTTTGTTATACGATTTCCTTTGTCAGGATCATTTGTATAAATTGAGAATGCAGATGATAATGTACTAACTACTTCATTAAATAGTTCATTACAAGCATCATTATTCATATCTGCGAAATCAAATACTGGTGCATTTGGTTGTAAATATGATTGTGGTACAAAATTTTTAACAAATAGTAATGGATCTACTATTTTTAAAGTATATGTACCTCTTGTAACTGCACCAACTTGTGTATTTAGATAAGCATCATCCCAATAAATTTCTGATTGTGTACCAAATTTATTATTAGGAATTTCTTTCAAATTAACATAAAAAGCTAATTGTTGTGAGCCTGGTTGTCCACCAAATTTAAATCTTTCCCATGATGTTCCAATTGTAGATGCTAAAATACCATCTCCACTAAAAATTGATCTTGAATTTGGATCATCTGATCTATATTCGAATCCTCCTGCTTCTGCTATCATACCAGTGATTTGACCATCTTGAACAGTTATTAATGCTGTTCCCTCTGGAACAATAATTTTACTTCCATTAGTAATTATATTTTCAGATCCTTTATAATTTTCACCACGACCTGCATTAGTACCTTGTGGTACTGCTTGAAATAATGCTGCTGTTGCTGGAACACCCTGTCTAGGCATGTAAAAATCTTTCCATTCATCAGCAAATGTACCCTCTAAGGCACCTGAAAACGCTTTAATAAATCCCATTTAATTTCCCTCTTTTCTTTGATTTATTTTAAATAGAAATGCATATTTTATTATTTTCTATTCAAATTAATTATATCATTTCTTATTTAATATGTAAATTAAAATAACTATCAGATAAATACTGATAGTCATTTTTTATTCATACATATATGTAACAATTCCTAAACCTACTTTTTCGCCAGATTTCATTATATTAAATTCTGTTCCTATGTTCATTGGTACTAATTTATCAAATTCTATATCTACAGATACTTGTTCACCTGGATTCAACTCACTAATACCATCAGTAGTAATAAATCCATCAAAATCTGCTTTTGTAAACCTAAATGTATTTTTATATATATTTGAAATTTTTACTTTTTTTCCACCATCTTTTTCAGAAAACATTGTTATATCTGCTTTTATCTTCTTTGAAACTTTCACTGTATCTGGTTTTGCAAGTACTTGTCCTCTTTCTATATTTTCTCTAGGTATATCTTTTAAAATAATTCCAACATATGTACCTGCTTCTGCAACATCAACAGTTTGTCTTTTTATTTCCATTTCACTTACTGTTGCAGTTAATTTTTCTTCATTAATTCCAACTATTTGAATTTGATCACCTGAATTAACTGTTCCTCTTTGTACTGTACCTGTTACAACAGTCCCCTTACCAGAAATTACAAATACATCTTCTACATACATAAAGAAATCTCCAGTTTTATCATAAACTACTGTATCTTCTTCTTTTGTTTCTTCTTCATCTTTAGTCTCATCTTTTTTTACTTCTGTTAAATTATTATTATCATTTTCTTTTGTATTATTAGAATTATTTTTAAGATAAATTAATCCAAAAACAATTAAAACTAATAAAACTATTATTATTAACGTTATTATTTTTCCTTTTTTATTATTCATTATATCCTCCTATTTATCTGTTGCATTTTCAATTATTTCATTAGGTATTTCAACATCACCTGCGACATTATAATTTGTAAAGTTAACGGTTGAACTAAACTCATCAACTCCTGGTATTATCTTAGAAAAATCATACTTTACAGTTGAAATATCATTACCAGTTGTATATACATCTATGTTCATTCCTTTTACTATAGTCATCTTTTTGCTTGATGTTGATTTCATTGATGATTGTAATTCACTTTTTGAAAGTTTAACCTTAAAATGATTATCATCTATCTTTTCAACATTATCAGAACTTTTTAATTTTTGTAAAATTAATCCCAAATCAAATTTTGTTTGAGAGTTTTTATCTTTGTACCACATATTTTCCTGAAATGGTACTGATGTATATGAATATCCTGAATTAAAATCAATATATGTTTTATTTGTTATTGCAGCAACACCTAAAGTATTTGTTGTTATTTCCAAATATTCTTTTTGATGAATTTCATCAACTACACCTTTTGATGTAGTTATTACACTTGCACCCTTCATACTTATTTTAGAAATTATTTCAATATTATAATTATTGTATGTTGTATTATAATTTTTATTAGTTGCTTTTGATTCAGTAACTTTAATTTGATAGTTATATTTTTTATCTAAATTACCATTTGTTACAGCAAGGTATACTTTGTCATAGCCAAGATCATATATATTTTGTTTTAACTTTGATGATACTGAAGAAATAACATTATATTCATTATTTTTTTCGCCTATTAACATAAACGTTATATATGAATAATCATTAGAACTTATCTCAATATTTGATAATTTGTTAACTTCAAAATAATCAATCGCACCTTTATTAATTTCATACTTGTATGTATTATTTTTAGATATATCACCTTTTATATCAAGTTTATCATCAGAAGGTGCGACAAAAGCATTATTTTTATAGCTTTTACTAAGAAATTTTAATGCTAAATCATTTATAGTACTTTTTAATTTTTCTTTTGATGTATTTTTATTTATATATTTCAATGGTTCATTTTCTAAAAGTGCTTTATTAAATATTTCACCACTATTATCAACCATTAAAGAATATGAATATAAATATGGATAAATTGCATATCCATAACTTCCGCCTTTTTCATCACCTATATTTAAGCTTACATCTCTATAGTAAGCACCAAACCAATTATTTAAATAAGTTTTTGTACTTTGATAATTACCAGTTACTGCACTTACATAATTTGCATAACTTTCTATAAATTCGTCTTCTGTATAATTACAAAAATCTAAGCCATTTGCTTTACAATATGAGTGTTGAAGGTGATGAAATAACTCATGTCTTGTAACTTGTTTTAAACTATCAGTTTCATTTAATCTACTCTTATTCATAAAAATATATGGATAATTTATAACTCCATCATGTCTGATACTACTTAATCCAGCATAATTAAGATATTTACTTAATAAATTTGTGTCTGTATATTGAGCAAGTGTTACATCACTTCCTGTATCATAAACATATATACTCATTGCAGTTTCTATACTATCAACAGGAATATTACATTCTCGTAATACAATAGTTGCTGAAATATAATCACCTACAAGATTTTTATTGTCCACATATGGATCATATGAATACTTAATTTTTGATAATTGTTCTAAATCACCAACAGAATTTTCTAATTCAGTAAGTATAACATTTACATCATTTTCAGTTATTGAATCATTACCTGTATCAGTATACCATAATAAAAATCTACCATTTGAAGATAATCTCGCTTTATCTAAGACATGCGAAGATACTTGTTCTGGATCTTTTTTTGATAAATTAATTATATTTGAAGACGATTTTGAAACATTTTTACTTTTAATTTGTACATCTTGTAATAATTTTTTTCTAGCATATTTTTCTACTAAATCTTTATCCAATTTTTTATAATTTTTTTCAATAAAATCTATGATATTTAATTGATTACTTGTAAGAAAATAATTATTATTATCATTTTTATATTTGCTCGCTAATGAGTCTGAATCAAATTCAAGTGCATACATTTCTTTTAAATACTCGTTTGCACTTATTATTTTTTGTTCATAATCATATTTTATATGTTCATATGAATTAGTATATTTTATTTCTTCTTTATTATTAATTATAACACTATTTTTATTTTTAAATATATTAGTATATTTATTAATAATTAAAAATGCTAAAAATATTATTACTAAAAATAATATAAATATTACAAATCTATGACTTTTTATTTTTTCACCACAATTTGTACAATACTTCATTTTTTTATTCAAATTATTACCACATTTTTTACATTTTTTCATCCTATCACCCTATTATAAATATTAACACAATAATTGTTAAAAAAAAAGCCCTATAATAGAACTTTACTTTTATTTATCATATTTATTATTTATTTTTTATATTTTTATAGTCTTTTTCTGTTAATACTGTATCTACACCATCAATATATGAATGCAATTTTCCATCAAGTGTAACATATTCTATTTTTTTTTCACTTTTATGTGTATCAAAATTATAATAATTACCATAATCATCTAAAATATCAACATTTTTTATCTCTTCTATTTTAACTGCTTGACCATCATCTATATTATATGCATAATTATCTTTATCTATAAGATATGAATTAGATATTTTTTTAATATTATCAGCAATTTTTTCATACGAATCTTCTCTACTATTATAAAAATATGCTGAATCATTTTTATCTAATATTATTAAATTGTAATAATCTTTAAGGACAAAATCAACTATATTTTCTCCTAATAATTTTTCTTCACCATCTACCTTTGAATACAAATTATCATTAACATCTATAAAATAATAGCTTTTATTTGCAGGTATAGCTTTTTTTACATTTTCTCTTATTTTTACAAAATCTTCACTACAATCTTCTGTAATTCCAGCATTATAGTTTTGATTACTGCTTCCAAACGAATTAAATCTTGCATATAAATTATTATTTTTATCAATTGTAAAAATTGTAAATCCATTTGTAGACATATCTATTGCATTATCAAATATTTTTTCAAAATTAGATACTGTTCCACCAGATAAACCTAATCCTTTATATTCTAACTCTCCATTATTTTTTAATATAAGGAAATAATTATTATGTATAAATTTCTTTACATTTTTTTCAATAATATCATATTTATCAAATTCACAATTTGATACATTTCCATTAGCATATAAATCACCATTACTAGTTAAAGCAACAATATACTTACCATTTAAAAGACCTTTTGAAAGACTAAAACTTACATCTATAAAATCATTTTTTGATACCTTTTTATTATCTTTTTCTGATACGTTTATATTTTGTTTTCCACACCCTGTAATAAAAATCATAATAAAACTTAAAACTGCTACTAAAATTATTTTTTTCTTCATTTTTTATTCCTCCTAGTCTTAATTATATCAAAATAACAATCAAAAAAAAAGACTTTTACTCTAAAAAGTCCTCATTTACTTCATTATCTATTTCTTCTAGTGTTTCATCAGTTACATTATCATCAAATACTTCCCATTTATCTTCATCATCTTCAACCATTATTTTAACTTTTGTATCGCCAACAACTTCTATGCCAAGTTCCTTTTCTATATCAAAATCTATAGTATTACCATTTATTTGTACATTACCGCAACTTGGTTGTTTAAGTACTCTAACAATAATTTCTGAATCATTAAAATCTACATCAAGTTTTGTTTTAACATTAATAAGTTCATTATATTTAATTGTTTCATTAATAACATTTGTTTTTGTATCATTATCATATGAATACCATATATTTATATCAAATGAACCATCAACTACTACATCATCACCTTGTACATATCCTTTAAATTTATGATTAATTATCCAGCAACCTAATATTGTACTTGGAACAACTTCACTTTTAACACTATACTTATTTTTGAAATACTTTTTACCTTTACCTATTACTGCCTTAGTTACAATTTCTTTATAATTAGACATTCTTATCACTCCTCTACTTTAATTTATGATAGAAAATAAAAAAAGTGCCTATAAAATGCACTTTTTTTCTAAAAAGGTAAATTAATTTCATTATTATTGTTAAAATCAAAATTGTTTATTTGTACACTATATTTTATTTTATTATTACTATCTGAATTTAAATTATCAATTACATAATCTATTTCATAAATAAAATTTGTAGATTTATCAACTAATATTTGAACATCTACTGTTCCGCTTAAGTTTTTTTCATCCATAACATCTTTATCATATATTAAATTATATGCATCGCTTTTTTTCATAGATACAGTATACTTTTTATAACTAACCTTATTAATTACTTCATTATCTACTTTTTTTATTTTAATTATATTTTTCTTTAATTTCTTATAATCAATTTTAAAGTCTTCTTTAGCATCACAAGATACTTTATTTGAACTACTATCTTTTGTATAACATTTTGTTTTACCATTTTCTTTTACTAAATATTTATTAATACTACTAGTAAGTTCTTCATCGTCATACTTACTAATTATAATATTCTTAATATCTTTAGTTCTAGCGATAGTATATTCAATTTTTGATTGTTTATCTAAGCTTTCTATATTAAGTGTTATTCCAGTTGTATAATTTATTTTGTTTGAATACTTATTTGTTTTATTTAGATAATTATTTAAAGATACCTTTTTCCCCATAAAGAATATTCCTAAAAATATAAATAATATTACTACTAAGACTACTACAATTTTAACTTTTTCTTTCATAAATTCTCCTAAAGAAGAATTATATTGTCATTAATTCTTCTTCTTTTTCTTTTAATTTTTCATCTACTTTTTTATTAAAATCATTAATTAAATCCTGTACTTCATTCATTAAAGACTTCTCCATATCTTCATTTATTTCTTCATCTTTTTTTATTGCATTATTAGCATCTTGTCTAATATTTCTAAGTGCTATTTTAGCTTCTTCAGCAAGAGTTTTTGCTTGTTTAACAAATTCTCTTCTTCTATCTTCAGTAAGTTCTGGAATAGCAATAAATATAAGTTCTCCAGTATTATTAGGTGTTAATCCTAAATCAGCTTCAAATATAGCCTTTTCAATATTAGCAAGACAAGATTTATCAAATGGTTTAATTTGAAGTCTTCTTGCTTCTGGTACAGATACGGTTGCTAATTGATTAAGTGGTGTTGGAGTACCATAATATTCTACCTTTACACCATCTAATATTGCAGGATTTGCTCTACCTGCTCTTATTGTTTTAAATCTTTCTAAAAGATTTTCAATAGTTTTTTCCATTTTTTCATTTGCTTCTAAAATAATTTCATCCATTTTCATTTTTTCCTTTCAATATAGTTATATTTTACTATATATTATTTTTTTCTTCAAGTACTACATTAAAAAGAAAAAGAGAAATAATTTCTTATTTCTCCTATATTATTATCCTTTTATTTGGTTCATTACTTCTTCAGCAAAGTTTTCTTCTTTCTTTTCGATTCCTTCACCAACTTCAAAACGTACCATATTAACTATAGAACCGTTTTTAGATTTAACAAAGGCACCAACAGTCATATCAGAATCTTTAACGAAGTCTTGTTCTTCTAAACAAATTTCTTTATAGAATTTATTTATACGACCATTAACCATTTTTTCAGCTATTTCAGCAGGTTTTCCTTCATTCATAGCTTGTTCTTTTAATACTGATGTTTCTCTTTCAACTTCTTCTGCTGGAACATCTTCTCTTTTTACATATGATGGTCTCATAGCTGCAGCATGCATTGATACATCTTTAGCAGTTTCTTCGTCTGCACCTTCTAATAAAGTTAATACAGAGATTCTACCACCCATATGGATATAACTTCCAAAGTTTTGTGAATCAGTTTTTGAAAGTCTTGCAAATCTTCTAAAACTAATTTTTTCTCCTATAGTTGCTGTAAAATTAACTATAGTATCGTTTAAAGTACCTTCTTCAGTACTTAAGCTCATTGCTTCTTCCATTGTTTTAACATCATTTTTAACAATTAATTCAGCAATTTTGTTTACTAAATTTACAAATTTTTCATTCTTAGCAACGAAGTCTGTTTCACAGTTAACTTCAACTATTGATGCATTATTTCCATCAATAACAACTGTACTTAATCCTTCTGCTGCTACTCTATCTGCTTTTTTAGCAGCTTTACTAATACCTTTTTTTCTAAGATAATCAATTGCTTCATCTATATCATTATTACTAGCTTCAAGTGCTTTTTTACAATCCATTAATCCAGCACCTGATAAATCTCTTAATTCTTTAATTAAACTTGTATTCATTTATATATCCTCCTTTTAGATTACTATTTATTTAAAATTTCTAAAAGTTCACTTTTCTTAAGTTTACTGTATCCTTCGATACCTTCAGCTTTAGCCATTTCTTTTAGTTCAGCAACTGTTTTTTTAGATAAATCTTCTTTATCTTCGGCTTTGATTTCTTCAACAGTTTCTTTAACTTCTTCTTTTTTAGCTTCAGCTTTTACTTCTTTAGTTTCGCTTTTTTTAGATTCTTTTTTTGATTCTTTATTAGCATTTTTGTTTTTATCGTCATCAGTTAAAAAGTCTACCATTTCTCTATCTGTACCTTCATTAATTGCATTAGCAAGTACTCCTAAAATGATTTTAACAGCTCTTACAGCATCATCATTTGCAGGTATTACATAATCAACTAAATCTGGATCACAGTTAGTATCAACAATACCAAATACAGGTATTCCAAGTTTTCTTGCTTCTTTGATTGCTATATATTCTTTCTTTGGATCAGTAATGATCATAGCATCAGGTAATTTTTTCATATTTCTAATTCCACAGAAATAAGAATTTAACTTGTCATATTCTTTCTTAATTTTAATAACTTCTTTTTTAGGTAGAACATCTAAAGTTCCATTTGCTTCCATTTTTTCAACTTGATCTAAGTATCCTATTCTTCTTTTGATAGTTCTGAAGTTTGTTAAAGTTCCTCCAAGCCATCTTTCTGTTACATAGTAACTATCTGATCTAATTGCTTCTTCCATAGATGCTTCTTGAGCTTGTTTCTTTGTACCAACAAAGATAACCTTTCCACCATTTTGTGCGATTTCTCTTAAAGCAACATATGCTTCTTCGATTTTTTTAACTGTTTTTTGTAAATCGATAATATATATACCTTCTCTTGCAGTGAAGATATATTCTTTCATTTTTGGATTCCATCTTTTTGTTTGATGACCAAAATGAACACCAGCTTCTAATAAATATCCCATTGAAACTACTGCCATAAATTCATTCCTCCTTTTGTTTTTCTTCCAGATATATCTTTTTTACTCTCCACCCATATGAGCACATGGTTTGTAAATCAATATCTGTGTTTTTTCAAAGCCAAAATTATTATAACATACCATAAATAAAGTGTAAATATTATTTTTGTGATTTTTCCCTTTATTAACATGGATTTATATCAATACTAATACTAACTTTATTATTATTTTCTAAATCCGATACATTATTTAATATTTCTCTCATTTTTTCTTTATTTCTAAATTTTATAATTATTTGAAAATAATATATTTTATTTACTCTTGACACACCAGCTACAGATGGACCTAATACAATCATATCTTCACTTATATTTTCTTTTATATAATTTGCGATTTTTTTTGATTCACTAAGTGATAAATTATAATCTTTACTACCAATCTTTATTAGACTAATAAAATAATATGGTGGATATTTTAAATCTTTTCTTATTTTTATTTCCTTATTAAAGAAATCTACATAATTATGTGTTTTAGATAGTTCAATACTATAATTATCGGGATTAAATGTTTGAATTATTACATCGCCTTTTATGTTTCCTCTACCTGCTCTTCCAGATACTTGACTAAGCATTTGATATGTTCTTTCACTACTTCTAAAATCTGGAAAATTAAGTATTGTATCAGCATTTATTACTCCAACTAATGAAACAAGAGGAAAATCAAGACCTTTCGCTATCATTTGTGTACCAACTAAAATATCATATTCATGATTTAAAAATGAATTTATTATTTTCTCGTGGGCACCTTTTTTTGTAGTTGTATCTATATCCATTCTAACTGTTCTGTAACTCTGAAATATCTTTTTTATTTCTTCTTCTACTTTTTCCGTACCTTGACCAAAATCTTTTAATGATTCATTTTTGCATTTTGGACATATATCTTTTTTCTTTTCTGCATATCCACAATAATGACATCTATTCATACCACTAGTCTTATGATATGTAAGTGTTATATCACAATTAGGACATTTAATAACTTCACCACATGAACTACATAATTGATAACTTGAAAAGCCTCTTCTATTTAAAAATAATATTACTTGTTCATTATTTTCTAGTTTTTCTCTCATTTTTTCTATTAATATTTCTGAAAATAAACTATTACCTTTTTTTACCTCATTTTTCATATCAACTATTGTTACATTTGGTAAACTTGCATTATTTGCTCTTTTTGTCAATGATACAAGTTCATAATAACCTTTTTTACCTCTTGCATAACTTTCTATTTGAGGTGTTGCACTTCCCAATACTACCTTTGCATTATGATATTTACCTCTAATAATTGCAACATCTATTGCGTTATATCTAGGATTATGTTCTTGTTTATATGTACTAGAATGTTCTTCATCAATTATTATTATTCCAATATTTTTAAGTGGTGTAAATATTGCACTTCTAGCACCTATTACAATAGATACTTCTCCTCTTCTTATTTTTCTGTATTCATCATATTTTTCACTTTCAGAAAGTGCACTGTGAAAAACTGCTATTTTATTTCCAAAATGTACTTTAAATCTATTAATAATTTGAGGTGTTAAACTTATTTCCGGAACAAGCATTATTGCTGTTTTTCCTAAAGAAATTTGTTTATTTATTAGATGCATATATATTTCTGTTTTACCAGATCCAGTAACACCATTTAAAAGAATTACATCTTTTTTACTATTTTCTATTTGATTTATTGCTCCTTCTTGGTATTCATTTAATTTTAAAAGAGGCTCTATTTTATAACTATTATCTAATCTATATTTTTCTTTTTCTTCTTCTATTACAAGACCTTTATCTTTTAACGCTTTTATTATATTTGATTGATATTTTGATTTTAATGATATTTTATTTTTTAATAAATCTTCTACTATTTCAATTTGTTTTTGTGCTTTTGATGTAGTTATAAATTCTTGTGCTTCTTTTATATTTGCTAATTTTACATATTTTTCTTTTTTTACATTAATATTAGTTTTAGCACTTGCTTTATAACCTGATGGAAGCATTGCTTGATATATTGATATTAAATTACATACTAAATCTTTTTTTAGTTCTTTTCCAAGATTTAACAATTCTTCATTAAGTATTGGTTCTTCATCTATAATACTAGTTATTTCTTTTAAATCATATTCACTATTTTTCTTTATATCAATTATAAATCCTTCTAGATTTTGTTTACCAAATGGTACTAATACTCTTTTTCCTATCTCTATTTTATCTTCTAAATCTTTAGGAACTAAATAATCAAAAGTCTTTTCTTTATTATTAAATGATATTTCTACAAGTACACTTATTACCATATTATGCCTCCGTAAAACTATTTTATCATAAAAAAAAATGAAAGTAATTAGTTTACTCTCACTTTTCTTGTTTGATTTGCATATACCCAGTCTCCACCAGGATTACTATCAAACCATCTGCTTTCAGTTTTTGTTATTACTGTTCTATATTTATATCTATATAATTTTCTAGTTTTAACATTATGTGTATATTCACCTAAGTCTTTTATATCATCAACCCAATAACCTAAATCTACATATGATGTTGAACTATTTGTTTTATATTCTCCAGTATATGTATATCCAGCAGGTGGATTTATTGAATCTGTCCATATTGTTGATTTAATATATTTTTCTGGATTATTTTGTTTATATTTATATTGAGTTTTTGTTGTTATATAGTATGTATATTCACCTAATTTGTTTTTATTAGTAACCCATTTATTATATGGTTCATAAGTTGTTTTTGTTGTCTTTGTATATTCACCAGTATATTCATAACCTGATGGTGATGTTTTTGATGTAGTCCATATTGTACCAATAACATATTTTTCTGGATTATTTCTTTTATATTTATATTGTTTTTTAGTTTTTACGTAAGATGTATATTCACCTAATTTTTCTTTACTTGTAACCCATTTATCTAATGCTTTATATTTAGTTGTTTTAGTTACTTTCTTTTCATTAGCATATACATAACCTGATGGTGATGTTTTCGAATTTGTCCACTTTGTATCAACAATCTCATTATCACTTGATTTTATTTTATACTTATATTCTGTTTTTACAATTGTATATCCATTATCTGTATATGATTTTGGATTTGATACAACCTTTTCATCTGTTGATGTAGATGATGTTTCAGAATATGTTCTATAGTAATACATATATTGTTTAGATTCTTGAAGTTCATATACTCTGTAATAATATCTCATTACAGTAGAATTACCATTACATGCATCTGTACATTCATCTGGATGTTGAGTTAAAAGTTCATATCTTCTATTACCTGAAATAGGTTGTTGTAATTCTGTTGTACTCCATGAATCATATAGTGTTTTCCAAGTACTTATAGTTTTTTCATTATATGGTCCATACCATTGTTTAGTACTTGAATCAGCAGGTTTTGAATCTCTCCAAACACCTTCTTTTATCCAATCTGACCAAGAACCTTTAGTTGTTTGAACTGTTTTTCTAACTGTATATCTAGTATCAACTAACTTAGTATTACTATTTTCAGTTCTTTTAGTTGTTGACCATCCTGTTTCAGTCCATGTATCTTTATTTGCATATTTAACATGTTTATATTTTGTTGTTTCTTCAACATATGGTTTATAGCCTGTATATAACGTTCTTGTTGCATATAATTTAATTTTTGTTGTTTCTGGGATTACATCATAAGTCCAACCTGTATCAATTACCCAGTTATCTCTATAACCATATTTTATATGTTTATAGTTCATCACATCTTTAGTTACTTTTTTATAACCTGTATATAATGTTCTTGTTGCATATAATTTGAACTTATCTGTTATAGGTTTAACTTCATCAGTCCAATCTGTTACTACTGACCAATTATCTTTATAAGCATATTTTATATGTTTATATTGTGTTGATCCAGCAGATACTTTCTTTTGACCTGTATATTGTTTCTTAGTATCTACTAATCTTACATTATCATTTTCGTCTTCTTTATTTGATTGATAATTACCAGTATTCCAATTTATATCAGTTAATGTTCTTGTATATAAATATTGTAATTTGTATTTACCACCATCATTATTATTACTTGGTGTTGGATTTGTTTTATTTACAGTAACCTTACCATCATCTGATGTTGTTGGTTGTTCTTCTTGTGCACCACTACATGAACAATTACAATTTACTGTTTGTTCTGGGCAAAAATTATAACATCCAATTGGTTCAATAATATAATCTTCCTTATTAGGACATGATAAATGAACCTCTAGTTTGTATTCTTTTTCTTCTTTTGTTACTTTAACATATGATTTTTTAGTATCACATTCGTTACCATCTTTATCTAAGAATGGTAAAATTAATTTTTTATCAAGCATATCTTGAAGTGTTAATTTTACTGAATCTCCTACTTTTTCAGGCATTCTATCTTTAGTAAAATAACTATCTGCAGCATCTTTCATGCTTTGTACGTTATTATTAAATACAGAATCATAAAATGCAGTTAAGTTAGGCATAGGAAATAATATTGTTATTAAAAATACGAATAAAAGTATTAGAAATATTTTTATTATTAAATCCCTAATTACAGTTGATTTTCTAGTTTCTTCCATAAAAGACTCCCCCTCTTCGAAAATAACGACCATTATAATAGCACAAGTAATAAGAATTGTCAAATAATTTAAGCAAACAAAATTTTACATATTTTTTAGATTTTATTTACTACATTTATTTTTAAATTTGTGATATTATATAATAGTTTGAAAGAAGGTAAAAATTTGAAGATTATATGCGATAATGGTATATATGTGCAAAAGATTGATATTGCTTTTGTAGTAAATAATACTGAAAATGTTGACCATCTAAAACTTATAAATATCAATGATGAAAATATATATGAATTTGAACTTTTTAGTAGTCCAAAAGATATAGAGTTTTTTAATAATTTAGATTTTATAGTTAATTATGATGATATAAAGAATATAGATGAAGATGATGTAATTAAATTAATACAAAAAGCAAATTTAGAAAAAATCAAAATGGAAAATACTGATTATGAAAAAAGTAATAAAAATGATATCTTGAAACAAGAATACAAAATATATTCATTAAGAGATGCACTTTGGTTTAAACAAAAATATTTAAAATTTGAATTACCAGATAATATTGAATACCCTATAGAATATGATGATAATGAAAAAATAGAAATTAAAAGCGATAAAAAATTAAAAAGACTTTCAAGATTATTGACTAGAAAAGAATATAAGAAAACATCTTAATTATTCTAATTCAAAAAATACTCTCAATTAAATCGAGAGTATTTTTAGTATCAATATGGTGCGATAGTTAAGATATTCCAAAACCATTACACAAAATAAACAATTTAATTCTACAACCATTATACCATGACTTTTACTACTTTTATAAATAATTTTTATAAAAATGAAAAAGACCTAGATCTTCTAAAGTTTTCTAGGCACATTTCATATATAATATTACATTATTTAAAACAAAAAAGCAAGCCAGACGCATACAACTTGCTCAGATGGGATCCGAAGATACACCATCGCCATTCACATTTATAATATACCATAATTACAAAGATTATACAATAATTTGATTAATTTTTTATGAAATTTCGTAAAGCCGATAATTTATTCTTTGTATATCTGAATATATAATTTTATTATAAATACTAATAGAAATTTTATTTCTGAACTCTTCAATTATCCTTTCATAATCATTTATAAATTTATTAATTTCTGTTTTAGTTATTCCATACTTTTTTAATAACACTGAAATAACAAGGACATAATCAGTAATTGTATTAAAGTCTATTCCAGTACAACCAATTTCATTTTCTAGATATTTGCATAACTTGGTATCAATTTTTCCATCTTTAAATCTTACATCAAAAACTACATCATTATGTGCGATTGAATTTCTTAATGATTTAATTAAATACATAATCTTTTCAGGAAATTTAGCATTAGTATCGAATGCAATATTTATATTCATTTTTTTATCAATTTTGTTTCTAACTTTAAATTCTAAACTTTTAATTAAATCTGCAAACGTTCCTAATGTAATTATTTCAAAAATACCCCAAATTGGAACGTGTCTATCTCTTGAATAAAAATGACTAACAATTTTATTTTCATTATTATAACTTCTAGATAATGAAGAATAAATATTATTTTGTACTGATAATCTTTGTTTCATTTTCTTTTTATATTCTTCACTAGTATTACTATTTCTATAATCAGTCATACCATTTTCATAAATAACATTAAATTCATCAGTTTTATATTCTTCAACTAATATTTGAAGTACAATATTTTTTGAAATCGTTTATATTTGCATTATTTGTGGATATAATAAGCTTTTTAATTTAGAATCAAAATCAACTATTGAAACTATTTCATCAAAACTAGATAAATTTATTCTATTTTGTGGATTATTAATATATCTATAACCTTTATAGCCATGATAATAACCTATATTTTTCAAATTCTTTTTATCTTTAGTACCATCAATGGAAATATTATGTTTTTCCCTTAAATATTTCATCAAAGCATTCGTTGTTCTAACTTTCATCTTTATATCCACCTCACCTCTATATATAGAAAAAGAACAAAATAAATCCTATTCTTATAATTCTCTACTAGTCCTTATTTTTTTTAATTATTCACATCTTTTCTTAATACTCTTTGTTGTACATTAATTACATTATTGCCATTTTGAAAAAGTGCTTCACCTTTTTCAAAACTTACTTTACTATTAATTGTTATGTATTTTCTTAATATTTCTTTTTTATCTAACATCAATGGTTTTCCAGTGGTATAATTGCACTGCGCTAAAACGGAATAATAATTAGAAAGCTGTTCTACACTTGAATTATTTGTAACTTTTACTTTTTCATTTGTGAAGATTTCTACATAGGTATTACTTAATTCATTATGTTTGCAAATTAAATATTGAGTATCATTACCATTTTGAACTTCTACTACATACAAACTATATATATTATATTTCTTCATAAATTTTAATCCTCCATTTGTTTTTAAATATTATAACATACCTTTAAAATATTTTTTAAATAATTTTCTAATTAAGATAATTTAATTTTATTATTTAAGTTTTCAATAAATATTTCGTTAAAATAATTAAAAACTAGAAAAGTTATATCATTAATTATAATTCTATGTGGTTCAATATAAGTAAGATTTGTATGTTCTACTCTTCTAATACTTCCGTTTATTATTGTTGGAGTAGTATTACAAAAATCACATATAATCTTTAATCTTGATTCTAATGATTCTTCAATTTCTATTTCTTCCTTAATAATTTTAATCATATACACCAGCCTTTCTTTTAGGTTGACTTTTTCATAAAAAGAAAAAATCAATCATTTCTGATTGATTCATATATTTAAAGTTCGAATAGTTCGAGCAGATTTCCCTATGGTGCCCTTACGGTTCTGGTAAAACAACCATTAAAAGCAAAAAATTATAGGTAGTAATAACTACTAACTATATTTATAATACCATAAAATATAAAATAATTAAATTATTTTTAAATACATTTATCTTTTTTTACCAGTTAAAGTATTATCATTTGTAAATCCAATATTTTTTTTAGTCTCATTTGCTAGTCCACTCAAAATTGGGTCACCAGAACTTTCATACTTTGTTAAAATATCTGATATCATATCATATTCAACATTTCCATTAAAAGCTTTAAATAAATGATTAAACATATCTTGATAGTTCCAATAAGCATATTTAGGATTAGAAAACTCTTCAATTTTATATTCTGGATATTTTTTATTAATTATTGTTACAAGTTCTCTTTCCTTATAAACTAAACTAGCAACATTCTTAAATTTTTCTAAATATTTTTTTTGTAATGTTTCTTGATTATTATAATTAAAATTTATTTTAGTTTCTTTTAATTGTGAAAAATCAAGTTTTGATAATGAATTAATAAACTTTTTTTCTAAATGATAAGTATTGTATATATTCATCATTAAATTTGTTATTTGATTTTTACTTAAAGTGTCATTTATTAAGTGTGATTTTAATACACTATACTCTTCATTTAAAATATAACCAGATAATTCGCATGACATAATATTTTCATCATTACCAGTATTATTTTTGCTTGTCAAATTATTATCAAACATAATTGTAGTTTTAATATTTCCACTTTCATCAAATATTTTACTCATCATTGGATAATATTCTATTATTTTTTTAAAATAACTTTTATAATCTTCATTTGTATCAATATTATATTTTATCTCTTTAATATCAGCAGCAAAAAATCTTTCATTAGAATTAAATTTTGTTTGAATTGCACGTCTAGCAAATACTGACTCTTTATTTTGTATGCATTTATGTAGTTGCTCTTTAACATCCTTTTTATCTACAATTGGATTTTTACTATTTAGTTTATATTTATTAATAAATGAATACATTTTATCCCAAGCAACTTCATCTGCTTCAATCTCCGATTCAATACTATCATGGTTTAAAGTATTATCCGTATCATTTCTTTTAGTTATTTTTATTAATTGTGCTAAACCACTACTATTAAATTCTCTTGACTTCATAGAATTATTTTGAAGTTGATGCGTCATTTCATGGAAAGTTGTCATAGATATCCAATATAAATCATTATACTCTTTTGCTTCTTCTTTTTCTTCTAATGTATCATATTTTCCATTTCCTGCCATAGTTCTAGAAATATCCAATGATTTATTACCATACAAATTTAAATTTTTTAGTAAATCCCAACCCATTGATATATATTGATCTCCATGTGAATAAAAACCATAATTTCTAAGCTTCTTTTGTCCTCTATACATATCAATTTCATTAGGTAAAATAGTATTTATATCATTAGATTTTGCAATTCCATTTGATAAGATTGCTCTGCTATATTCACATCCATTTCCATATATTTTAGGTAAATATGCGATATATGCAGCAATTATTTGTGGACTAGTTTTTAAATTATCTTTATTATTCAAAATATAATCGATAAATTTAATATAATTCTTATCTTCTAAATTTCTTCGTGTATATAAGTAATCTGAAAATATATCTGCTTCATTCTGATTTAAACCTAAATTATTATCTAATTTATTTATTATTTCATCAATAGTAAGTGAATTTTTATCAATTATTATTTCTATTTTTTTTCTAGTATCTTGGTCATAAAAAGATAAAATAGTATTCTTTAATTCATTATTCTGCAAGACAACATTTGTATTATATTCTAACTGACTATTATTATTTCCAACTCTCTTAGCAAAAATATAATTAATGTACTGAAGATAATTTTTAAATTCAGTCGTATTTATAATATTTGGATTTTTAGAAAACTCACGACAAATGTAATGATCTAATGATTCTTTAAATGCAATTGTGCAATCATAAGTGGGATTATTATATTGAGATGCATATGCATCCGCTAATTGCTTTAATTTTTGTAAATCTGATAAATAATATTTATACATATCATCATTAAAATCGTTTATATATTTTTCTATATACATATTGAACCTCCAACGTTTATTTTACAATAAACATTATAACATATTTTTTATTAATATTTATTTAAAACAAACTGATATAAAAGAAAAATGTTAGCTTTTTTAAAGCAGAATATGTAAAAAAGAAAATAAAAGTATGAGCCAACGGCATCAGTTATGTTAACTTCAATTATTTTCATTTATAAATAGGATGATTCATATATAAATATTGTTATATGTAAAAAAGCAGGATAAGAAACTTGTGCAACTATACTAAACTTTTCCTTATTTCATAA